>Ga0116226_10000001_pt1 | contig 227621 bp, 203 predicted proteins | sample S1TSphfallax_FD_89692 | JGI IMG/M metagenome (GOLD analysis project Ga0116226, IMG submission 89692) | Host-associated microbial communities from peat moss isolated from Minnesota, USA - S1T2_Fa - Sphagnum fallax MG | ecosystem: Host-associated > Plants > Peat moss > Unclassified | place... | reverse complement strand
CGCCCGCCTTCGGTCATCGCCCGCCTTCGGTCATCGCTTGCTATTGGCTTGCCCACACGATCCGGTGGATCCAGGTGACCTCGGCGAGATCGAATGTGAAGTCGGGATGCAGCGGGTTGAGACTGCGCAGCTCGACGCGCCGGGCCGACCGGCGTGCCAGCTGCTTGGCCATGACCTCGCCTTGCACGGTCCGCGCCACCACGCGATCGCCGCGCCGGATCGGCGCTGCCGGCGAGACGATCACCATGTCGCCGTCGCGAAACACCGGCTCCATGGATTCGCCGCTGATCTCCAGCGCATAGGCGTGCGGATCACTGATTTCCGGCAGCCCGACTTCATCCCAGCTGCCACCGACGGGGTATCCGCCATCATCGAAATACCCGTCGCCGCCGGCCTGGGCGAGCCCGATCAGCGGAATCCGACGCGCCGGTGAGCGCTGCCCGCTCGGCACCGCACGGGCGCCGTAGACCAGTTCGCTGAAGCCGCCGAGATCGATGCCGGTGATCTCGAAGATCTTGGCAAGCGTTTCCGTACTGGGCCAGCGCAGCCGGCCGCCGCCGATCTTGCGCTTGGACAGGTTGAATGCCGTCGGATCCAGTCCCGCGGCCTTGGCGAGCCCCGATGCGGTCAACCCGCGCTCGGCGGCCAAAGTGTCGATCCCGCGCCATACATCGTCATGCTTCATGCGGATCGGTCCCGAGGCGACGTACGAATCGATGGAAGTGACAGTTTGCTAGGAAAAATGGCGCGGTGATATAGGAAAATTGACTTAAAATCATATGCCAAGCTCGCGTTCGTTAACCGCTGTCGTGGAGATTTCGTTAGATATGCCGGGTCATCTCCGAGCGCACAGCCTGAAAAATTCATTTTATAGGAAATATATCCTTGACCGGGCCGGCGCGGGTGATGAATATGATATCATATCGTAATGATGCGGGTTTGGAGAGAACGACATGGCCTTCGCGCTGCGCAACCTGTCCGTCCTGGCCTATGCCCAGGGCTTTACCCTGTGGCACTATAAGGGGCCCGGCGGCACGCTGGCCGATGCCACGTCCCAGGGGTTCTTCAACCCCGCGGCCGATATGCTCACGCCCGGCGACATGGTGATGCTGTCGGCCACCGATGGCGGCCGCATGCTGTTCGTCGCCGCCACCGATCATGGCGTCGCGACCGCGCCGCTCAGCTGACGGTCGTGCCACCATTCGCCACCTGGTTCCTTTCCGGCACGCGGCTGATGACCCTGCGCGGCGAAATTCCGGTCGAGCGCATTGGCCCGGCCGACCGGCTGCTCACCCTCTCGGGCATCGGCGCCCCGCTGAAGCCGACGGCGTGCCTCGGGCGCCGTGCCGCCGACCCACGGATGCTGCTGGTCCGCCGCGACGCCTGCGCGCCTGGCCAGCCGCAACGCGATGTGTGGCTCGCGGAGAGTCAGGCGGTCGCGCTGATCGACGCGGCTGGCCGACGCTGCCTGGTGACCGGGGCGCGGCTGGCCAATGGCGCGACCATCACCCGGGACGAGATGTCGCCCGACCAATCCTGCTATGGTTTCGATCTGGCAGCGCATGACATCGTGATGGCCGAGGGGCTCCCGGTCGAGATCAGCCAGGGCAATGCGGATCGCCCCGCCTGCGCCGCATCGCTTGGGCCGTCCGACGTGGCACGCCACGACGCGGCGTTGCGGGACCGCGCCATCGAGCTGGGCTACCGCAGCAGCGATGATGCCCAGGTGCGCGTCAGTGTGGCGGGCATGCTCATCGCCCCGGTTGCGGGCACGCAACGCTATGTGCTGCCGCCCACCGCCGACATCGTGTCGCTGCATTCGCGCAGCTTCATCCCGATCGAGGCCGATCCCGGATGCGGCGACGCCCGCCGACTTGGCATCCCGCTTGCCGGCCTGCTGCTCGACGATGCGCCGCTGCCACTGGATAGCCCGTGTCTCGCCGCGGGCTTCCAGCCGCCGGAGGAGAACGGCGCCTGGCGCTGGACCGATGGCGCCGCCACGCTCCGCCTGATGCCATCGCCGACCGAGGTTTCCCTGTGCTTGCTGGTACGGCATGGCTGGGGGCGCTACTGGCAGCTTCCGGGTTGAACCCGACCCGCGGATCGGTCATGTTGCATGAGTTCGGGATATCTCGGGCGGGAGAGCGCGAGGCCCAGGCCTCGCCGCCGAAGGCGCAACCGGCCCCCGGAAACGCTCAGGCACCAGGGACCGCCGCGAGAGAAAGAATCTCTGGAAAGCCGGTCTGCGCGCGAGCGCAGCCGCACCGACGGAGTAACGGCAGGATACCTGCCTGAATCTCTCAGGTTCCGCGACAGAGGGGGGTCGTTCTTGGCCGGCTTTCCGCCGGCGGGCGACCTGCGAGCGGAGCTGATCGATGACCATCGACGACACCTTGAGAACCACGCCGCTCGACGCGCTGCACCGCGAACTCGGCGCCCGCATGGTGCCGTTCGCGGGCTACGCCATGCCGGTGCATTACCCTGCCGGCATCCTCGCCGAGCATCTGCATTGCCGCGCACAGGCGGCCTTGTTCGACGTCTCGCACATGGGGCAGGGGAGCCTGCACGGGGCGGGGGCGGCAGCGGCACTCGAACAACTCGTGCCCGGAGACATGGCGGCGCTGAAACCGTTGCGTCAGCGCTATACCATTCTGACCACTGAAACCGGTGGCATTCTCGACGACCTCATGGTCGCCAATCTCGGCGGTGACCGGCTGTTCCTGGTGGTCAACGCCAGTCGCAAGGATATCGATTTTCCGCACATCGCCGCGGCGCTACCGTCCCATGTCCGCCTCGAACGCCATGACGATCGCGCGCTGCTGGCGCTCCAGGGGCCGGCCGCCGTCACGGTGATGTCCCGCCTCGGTCCGGATGCCGCCGCCCTGCCATTCATGGGCGTCGCCCCGGTCACCATCGCCGGCGTTGCCTGCCTCGCGTCGCGCTCCGGTTATACCGGTGAGGACGGATTTGAAATTTCGGTGCCAGCCGAGGCGGCCGAGCGCTTCGCCCGCAGCCTGCTGGCCGAGCCTGAAGTGATGCCCGCCGGCCTCGGCGCCCGCGACAGCCTGCGCCTCGAGGCCGGGCTGTGCCTCTATGGCAATGACATCGACGAGACCACGAACCCGGTCGAGGCGGCGCTCACCTGGGTGATCGGCAAGCGGCGCAAGCTGGAATGGAATTTCCTCGGCGCCTCTCCGATCCGCGACATGCTCGATGCCGGCCCCACCCGCCTGCGCGTCGGCATCCGCCCGGACGGCCGCGCCCCCGCCCGCGATGGCACTGAGATCGTTGCAGCGGACAAGGCGGTGATAGGGAAGATCACCTCCGGCAGTTTCGGTCCAACCCTCGGGGCCCCGGTCGCCATGGGCTATGTGCCGCGCACGCTCGCTGCCGATGGCATGTCACTCGACCTTATGATTCGCGGCAAACAGCTCCCCGCCCGCGTCGCCGCTACCCCTTTCGTTCCCCACCGCTACGTTCGCTGAAAGCAAAACCCATGTCAGAAACCCGTTTTACCAAAGACCATGAGTGGGTTCGCCTGGACGGTGACATCGCCGTCGTCGGCATCACCGATCACGCGCAGGAAGCACTCGGCGACGTGGTGTTCGTGGAATTACCCGAGCCAGGGCGTGAACTGGCCGACGCCGAGGCGTGCGCGGTGGTCGAAAGCGTCAAGGCGGCGTCAGACGTCTACGCCCCGCTGGCCGGGCGCGTCACCGAGCATAATGCCGCGATCGTCGACGACCCCGCTTTGGTCAATCGTGACTGCACCGGTGAGGGGTGGTTCTTCAAGATGGAACTCGCCGACCGCGCCAGCTTTGCGACCTTGATGGATGATGCCGCCTACGCCGCCTTCGTGGAGAGCAACTGATGATGGATCCGCTGGCCGAGCTGAAGCTGCTGGAGGCCGCCGACAGCTTTGTTGCCCGCCACATTGCCCCCTCGGAGGCCGAAACCTCCGCGATGCTGACCACGCTGGGCGCCACCACGATCGATGATTTCGCCTCCCGTGTCGTCCCGCAGGTGATCCGCACGCAGCAGACCATGGACCTGCCGCCGGCGATCGACGAGGCTGCCGCGATCGCCGAGTTACGCGGCCTTGCCGCGCGTAATGTGGTTCGTAAATCGCTGATCGGCCTCGGCTATCACGGCACCCACACGCCGCCGGTGATCCTGCGCAACGTGTTGGAGAACCCTGGCTGGTACACCGCCTACACGCCCTACCAGGCCGAGATCGCGCAGGGCCGGCTGGAGGCGCTGTTGAATTTCCAGACGATGATCACCGAATTGACCGGCCTGCCGATCGCCAACGCCTCGCTGCTCGACGAGGCCACCGCCGCCGCCGAAGCGGTGCACATGGCCCATGCCATGGCAAAGGCCAAAAGCGACGTCGTGGTGGTCTCCACCGATCTGCATCCGCAGACCCGCGCGGTGCTTGCCACCCGCGCCTGGCCGCTCGGCATCACCCTCGTTGATGTCGCACCCGGCGATGCCGCGGCCATCCGCGCCGCCAAACCATTCGCCATCGTGCTGCAATATCCCGGCAGCACCGGTGCGGTGCGTGATTTGCGCGCCGAGATCGATGCCGCCCATGCCGAGGGGGCGCTGGCCATCGTCGCTGCCGATCCGCTGAGCCTGATGCTGCTGACCCCGCCGGGCGAGATGGGTGCGGACGTCGTGGTCGGCTCGTCGCAGCGATTCGGCGTGCCGATGGGTTTTGGCGGCCCGCATGCCGGCTTCTTCGCGACCAGGGACGCCTTCAAGCGCGCCATGCCCGGCCGCCTGGTCGGCGTCAGCCAGGACGCCGCGGGCGAGCCCGCCATGCGGCTCGCGCTGCAGACCCGCGAGCAGCATATTCGCCGCGAGAAGGCGACTTCCAACATATGCACGGCCCAGGTGCTGCTCGCGGTGATGGCCGGCATGTATGCCGTCTGGCACGGACCCGCGGGCCTCACCCGTATCGCCCGCCGGGTCAATCTGCAGGCGCGCCTGGTGGCTGACGCGGCGCGACGTGGCGGTTTTTCCCTCCGTCACGAGGCGTTCTTCGACACCGTGGCACTGGAGGCCGGCAGCCGGGCCGATGCGCTGATGGAGGCGGCCTTGCGCGCCGGCTTCAATTTGCGTCGCATCGATGCCACCGGTGTCGGCATCGCCCTCGATGAGACCGTGGAGCGTGAGGACATCGCCCGCCTCGCGGTCCTGCTCAACGGCGAGCTTCGCACCGCCGCCGCCAGCATCCCGGATGCCCTGGCGCGCACCACGCCGTGCCTGCAGCAGGCGGTGTTCAGCGCCTACCACGCCGAACACGAGATGCTGCGCTACCTCAAGCGCCTGGAAGATCGCGACATCGCGCTCAATCGCAGCATGATCCCGCTCGGCTCATGCACCATGAAGCTGAACGCGACCGCTGAGATGATACCGGTGACGCTGCCTGGTTTCGCCGACATTCATCCCTTCGCTCCGGCCGATCAGACCGCTGGCTATAAGACGCTGATCGACCGCCTGTCCGGCTGGTTGGCGGCCGCGACGGGCTTCGCCGGTGTCTCGTTGCAGCCCAACGCCGGCAGCCAGGGCGAATATGCCGGCCTGCTGGCGATCCGCGCCTGGCACGAAAGCCGTGGTGACGCGGCGCGTGACATTTGTCTGATTCCCTCCAGTGCCCACGGCACCAATCCCGCCAGCGCCGCCATGGCCGGCTACCGGGTGGTGGTGGTCGGCTGCGATCGTGACGGCAACGTCGATGTCGCTGATTTGCGCGCCAAGGCGGCATTGCACGCGGACAAGCTCGCGGCCCTGATGATCACCTATCCGAGCACGCACGGCGTGTTCGAGGAAAACATCGGCGACATCTGCCAGATCATCCACGCCCATGGCGGCCAGGTGTATATGGATGGCGCGAATATGAACGCTCAGGTCGGCCTCACCAGTCCTGGCCGCATCGGTGCCGACGTGTGCCACCTCAATCTGCACAAGACGTTTTGCATTCCGCATGGCGGTGGCGGTCCTGGTGTCGGCCCGATTGGCGTCGCCGAGCATCTGCTGCCGTTCCTGCCCAATCACCCGCTGCGCGCCGACGCCGGGCCGCAGACCGGCTTCGGCCCGGTCTCTGCCGCGCCATTCGGCAGCGCGCTGATCCTGCCGATCACCTATGCCTATATCCGCATGATGGGGGCGGCCGGACTCACGCAGGCGACCGAGCTCGCGATCCTCAACGCCAACTACGTCGCCCACCGGCTGCGGCCGCATTTCCCGATCCTCTATACTGCCCCGTCAGGCCTGGTGGCGCATGAGTGCATCGTCGATTGCCGCGGCTTCCAGGCCGAGGCCGGCGTGATGGTGGAAGACATCGCCAAGCGACTGCAGGATTACGGGTATCACGCGCCCACCATGTCCTGGCCGGTCGCCGGCACATTGATGATCGAGCCCACCGAAAGTGAATCCAAGGCCGAGCTCGATCGGTTCTGCGACGCGATGATCGCGATCCGCCACGAGATCGCCGAGATCGCCGCCGGCCGTCTCGATCGGGAGGATAATCCTCTGAAGCATGCGCCCCATACCGCCCGCGAGGTGATGGCGACCGACTGGTCGCATGCCTATTCTCGCGAGCAGGCGGCCTATCCGCTGCCCTGGGTGGCGGTGGCGAAATACTGGCCGCCGGTCAAGCGGGTCGACAATGTCTATGGCGATCGCAACCTGATCTGCACCTGCGCGCCGCTGGAATCCTACGTGCAGGCGGCGGCCTGAAGGTTGCGCCGTCGGATGGGCAGGATGCGGCTGGGGCTGAGTGGCGCCTTGGTCCTGTCGTTCGGACTGGCGGCCCTTGGCGCCAATGCTGAAACGCACGCGATCGGCGCCGGCACCGCGGGGCGGCACTGGCTGAGCGGCGTTCCGACCGCGGATAACCCGAAGACCCGCTATACGGTCGAGATTGTCGATGACGTGACGGTCGTGGCGCGCGACGGCATCCACCTCGACGGCCGGCTGTTTCAACCCACGCTGCCGGCCGGCGCCCCGCCGACCCCCTGTGTGCTGATGACCGACGGTTATGGCCGCGAGAGCAAGCGCGGTTCGGCCGGCGAGGGGCCATTGGTGGACATCGCCTCGCGTGGTTACGCCGTGCTGCATCTCAGTCTGCGTGGCGCTGGCAATTCCGGTGGCAAAGCCGGTCTCTACGCGCAATTCGGTGAGGACGGCTACGACGCGGTCGAATGGATGGCGCGGCAGCCGTGGTGCAATGGCCGCGTGGGGATGGTCGGCTATTCGCTGCTCGGCATCAGCCAGTGGTTGACCGCCAAGCAGGCGCCCCCCCATTTGCAGGTGATCGTGCCGCAGGTGGCCTGCGCGGATTGTTACGACGAGCTCTGGTACCCAGGTGGGATGCTGCCTGGCCCCGGCCGGGTCGCCCGCGGGATGTGGCCCGCCATGCACGATGAAGTGGCGATGGCCCTGCTGCACCGCGATTTCGACCCGTTCTGGCGCCAGCACACCACCACGCCTGGCGACGTCGAAGCGATCGCCAAACGCGGTGTCGCGGCCTTCATCGCCGGCGGTCAGGACGATTATATCTCGCCGGCCAATCTGCGGGCCTATACCGAGTTCGGCTCGCTCGACGCCCGCAAACGCCTGCTGTTCGGCCCGTACGCCCATGGCTGGCACCTGGAATACATCCAGGAACTGCAGGTCCAGTGGCTGGATCACTGGCTGAAGGATGCCCATAACGACGCGCTCACCGCGCCGCGGGTGCTGATCTACGTGAAGGGCGCCGACCGCTGGCGCGGCGAAACCGATTGGCCGATCCCCGACGCCCATAGCACGCGCCTGTTTCTATCGCCGGAGCACAGCGGCAGCGGTGAAAGTCTGAATGATGGCTCTCTGACGGTGCGTCCCCCCGCCCGGGGGGCGCCGACCATCCTGCCTTATTCCCCGACCACCGGCCCATTCTTGCCGGTATTGCTGAGCGGTCCGGATGGGCGGTCGGCGGTCGACCAGCGACCGAGTGAAACGAAAGTCGTGACCTGGACCACGCCGCCTTTGACGGTTCCCACCGAAGTCACCGGCTATCCTCATGTGACGCTATGGGGAACCACGACCGCGGTCGATGCCGACCTGGTGTTCAGCCTGAACGACGTGGCGCCCGACGGCACCTCGGCACAGGTGATACAGGGGTACGTCAACGCGCCGCGTGCCCATGATCCGGATGCCCGGCCGACGCCGCTCGTGCCCGGCCGTCTGGCCTGGTACGGCACCGATCTTTTCCCCGTCTCCTATGTATTCCAGGCGGGGCATCGGCTGCGGCTGGCTGTCGCGGGGGGCGCCGACGCTGCGCCAGGCACCGTGTCGCCCCAAGGCCCGGGTAAAAACCCCAGCCCCAATATCTGGACGTTCCCGGCGGACGCCGTCCATGCCGCCAGTCTGGAACTGCCGATTATCGGTTCCGCCTGGCGACGCCTGCAATGATGCCGCCGGCCTCGGCGCGGGTCGCCGAAGCCGGGCTCGCCCAGCCCCCTTAAGTCCGGGGGATCAAAGGGGCTCGGCCCCTTTGCGGGTCTGGGCGGAGCCCAGCCTGCCTTCCTTTAACCGTCGTCCTCCAGCCAGCCGCCATTGTCAGCGGCGGGCCTTACGGGCGGCGTAACGGGCGTCGCGGGCGGCTTTGCGTTCGGCTTCGCGCAGGGCCTCCTGACGGATCTTTTCAGCGGCCTCCTCGGCTTCGGCGGCCAGACGGGCGGCTTCTGCCTCGGCGCGTTTCTGGTCTTCGATCTTGCGTTGCGCGGCTTCGGCCTCGCGGATCGCCTGACGCTCGGCGGCACGTTTGTCGCGGGCTTCGGCGATCGCCTTGCGTTCGGCCTGGCGCGCGAGCACGGCGGGGTCATCGGGACGGGGCTGAGCGCGGAAGCGCTCGAGCAATGCTTTCTTGGCGTTAGCGGCCGTATCTCTCCTGTCGTTAAAATTATTGTCCTTGTAGGCGCTCATGCGGCCAACCCTTTTATGATGAGGCGGTCGAATTACCCGATCCAGCGCCGCCTTGCCATGCCTGAGTTCGCCTCCCTGCCGCGCGATGACGGCCGATCAGTCGGCGCTTGGTGGCATGGTCGCCGGCAACACCCGCAGCAGATACGCCTGCCAGGCGCCGGAGGCCGGCGCGGTCTCGCGTTCCGCCAACTCGCGTTCCAGCTCCGCCGGCTCGATGTCGGGGAAGATCACGGGCGCCGCGAAGGGAGGCGCGATCGGGAGCTGCCGCGTTGCCAGCGAGTCGGACATGGGGTGATCCTCGCACGATGGGTCGTTGCGCCGGCTTTACGGTGCGGCACGTGTGCCGGATGCGAGCGATCTGCCGTCGTCGGCCCGTTTGGTCTGGCGCTCTTGCTCTGGCGGATGTGGTGTGGCGCTGACGTTCGGCATCCGCGTGGCATAACCGGCGTGGCGCTGGTAGAGTTCTCGCATGCACCACAGCCTCACGCTCCGACGCACCGCGTTCCTGGCTCTGTCCCTGTTGTCGGCGTGCGCTGCCGGCGTTCCCGGATCAGGCGCCGATCCCAGCGCGCCGGTCACACCGCGAACCTCCGCCGATCCCACCGCCGGCAATGCCGGCGACTATCTGGTCGGCCGGTTTGCGGCGACCCAGAATGACCTGCCGTACGCGGCGCGCGAATTCGCCGCCGCCTTGGCACGCGAACCCGGCGATCCCGAGTTGCAGCAGCAGGCCTTCCTGGCCAGCCTGCTCTCCGGCAGTCCCGCGGCTCTCGGGTTCGCGAAATCCCAGCCGGATAATCAGGCGGCGCAACTCCTGCTCGCGGACGCCGACGCCAAAGCGGGACGCTGGTCGGAAGCCGAGGCCCGCTACGCCGCTTTGCCGCATGACGGCATGAGCCAGGTGCTGCAGCCGATGCTGGTGGCATGGGCGCAACAGGGCGAGGGCCATACTGACGCGGCCCTGGCGACCCTCAAGCCGTTTCTCGAAGGCCAGCGATTCCGCGCCGTCTACACGCTGCATGCCGCCTTGATCGCCGATCTCGGTGGCAATTCGACCGAGGCGGCTCGCCTCTACAAGCGCGCGCAGGCTGATTACGGCAGCCTGAACCTGCAGCTCGGCCGGATGATCGCCAGTTGGCAGGCGCGCCAAGGCGATGTGGACGACGCCAGGCAAACGCTGAAATCCATGATCGACACCAGTCCGGATGTCGCGATCGCGCTGCCAGCCTTGCGACAGGACGTGGCGCAGCGCCAGGTGCGCAATGCCACCGATGGGTTGGCGGAGGCTTACCTGGCGCTGGCCGCCGCCTTGCGCTCGCAGGACAGCAATGAGTTCGCGCTGGTGCTGCTGCAACTCGCCCTCGACGTTCGCCCGGATCTGACCGCGGGTCGGCTGTTGCTGGCCGACATCATGGACGCCAGGGGCCACGCCGATGCCGCGCTGGCCGCGCTGGCGCCGATCCACGACAGCGATCCTCTGGCCGGCGTGATCCGCCTGCGACGGGCGGCCCTCACGCAACGCGCCGGCGACGCCGATGCCGCGCTGCGTATGCTGACCCAGATCGCGCATGACTATCCCGACCGCTCTGAGCCGCCTTCCATGGAAGGCGATATTCTGCGCATCAAACGTCGCTTCGCCGACGCGGCCGTTGCCTACGACCATGCCATCGCGCTGATGGGTCCGCCGATGCCTGGCAGTTGGCCGCTGTTCTATGATCGCGGTGTGGCGCTGGAACGCTCGCATCAATGGCCGCGGGCGGAGGCCGATTTCCTCAAGGCGCTGGAGCTATCGCCGGATCAGCCGATGGTGCTGAACTATCTCGGCTACTCCTGGGCCGACCAGAGCCGCAACCTGCCGCGCGCGCGCACCATGATCGAACGCGCGGCGGAGGAACGACCGAACGACGGCGCCATTCTCGACAGTCTCGGGTGGGTGATCCTGCGTCAAGGCGACGTTGCGAAAGCGGTGCAGTTCCTCGAGCGTGCCACCGAACTCGAACCCGAGGATGCCGCCATCAACGGCCATCTCGGCGACGCCTACTGGGCGGCTGGTCGCAAGCTGGAGGCGGAATTCCAATGGCGTCGCTCGCTCAACCTCAATCCGGAGCCAGAGGACGTGCCCAAACTGCAAGCGAAGCTGCGCGACAGCGAACAAGCCCTGCACATGCCGATGCAGCCGGTGCAGAAGGCCGTTCAGTAGCGTGATGCCGCCGCCGCCGGCAGCGCCGAGCGCGCCCGTTTCATCTGCTTCGATGTCGTCTGGTTCGATGCCGTCGGGGCCCATCTTGCCTGGCCCGATCTGGTTCGAGCCGGCTTGGGCTAAGGTCAATCTCTATCTGCATGTCGTCGGGCGCCGTCCGGACGGCTATCATCTGCTGGATAGTCTGGCGGTGTTCCCCGCGGTCGGCGATCTGATCATGGCAAGTGACGCCGACGATCTGTCACTAGCGATTGACGGGCCGTTCGCGGCCACGCTGACTGGCGAGGCTGATAATCTCGTGCTCCGCGCCGCCCGCGCGCTCGCTGACGCCCGTGACGTGCCAGGGGGGGCCGCGCTCCGTCTGATCAAGCGCCTGCCGGTCGCCTCGGGAATCGGCGGGGGCTCGGCAGATGCCGCCGCCGCGCTGCGGCTGCTGGCCCGGTTGTGGCGTGTCGAGCCAGCGGACGTGGCGTTGGCGACCCCGCTCGGCGCCGATGTGCCGGTTTGCCTGGATCCGCGTGCCACCCGCATGGGCGGGATTGGCGAGCAGCTTGCCGCCGCGCCAGGGCTGCCGAATTGCGGCATGGTCTTAATCAATCCGGGCGTGGCGGTGTCGACACCTGCGATTTTCCGCGCTCGCGCGCCAGGCTTCTCGCCGCTTGCCGAACTCCCGGCGGCCTGGACCGGTTTTTCGGATCTCGTCGCCGGTCTGGCCACGCTCGGCAATGATCTCGAAGCAGCCGCCCGGCAGCTTTGCCCGGTGATCGACGACGTGCTGGCCGCGTTGCGGCAGCATCCCGACTGCGCGTTGGCGCGGATGAGCGGCTCCGGCGCGACCTGCTATGGGCTGTTCGCAACGCCAGCCGCCGCCGCGTCGGCTGCGGCCGGTCTGGCCCGATCGGGCTGGTGGTGCTGGGGCGGCGCGATGGCCGGGGTGGCCGGACGGGGGTTTGCCGAGCCAGGACTTGCCGAGGATAGCGCCGCGACCTAATCAGAAGCCGCGCATGGGGCGTCGCCAAGCGGTAAGGCAGCGGATTTTGATTCCGCCATGCGGAGGTTCGAATCCTCCCGCCCCAGCCACACCTCACAAATAGGGCCTGACGCCATTGGCGATGGCCCGTCGCAGGGTCTTGAACCAGTCGTCCATGCCCAAGGCGTGATAGCGCCGCGCGGCCGCCTGCAGATGCGCCTCACCGCCGGGAGCACCGGCGATTGCGAGCGCCATGTGACCATGCGCGATCTCCGGTGCCATTTCGAGCTGTCCGGCCAACTCGAGCCCCGTTTCCAATCGCGCCAGCCCCATGTCTTCGAGACCGGCGGTCGCGGTCATGACCATCCCCTGGGTGCGCACGGCATGCACATGGAGAGCCCTGAAGCCCAGCCGGCCCGCCAGATCGACGGCCTCGTCGGCGAACTGCCGGGCGAGGTCGGGCTCGCCCAGATGCAGCCCGGTCATCGCCATTCCAATGGCGGCGCTGATCTGAAACATCACGCGACTGGAGTCGCGTGACAGACGATAGGCGGCGTTGAGCATCTCGCTCGCCGCGTCGGTTGCCTGTTCCAGCAGCAGCGCGTGGCCGAGGCCGACCATCAGCGGCGCCCTCAGCTGGGCGATGTCGTGGGCGTCGGACAGCGCCAGGCCATCGCGGAACAAAGCGATGCTGACCGCGCCGTCCCGTTGCTGCAGGGCGGTGAACCCCCCGCAGAGCTTGGCGAAAATCTTGTCATACTCACGTCCCGACAGCCGCGCGTGGTGTTCAGTGGCTTGGGCATCGAGCGCGGCACCGGTGAAATCACCGAGCAGCGCACGCGCGTAAGCGCGCGTACCGTGGGTCAGCGGCCGCATCACCGCGCGGGTGTAGCGGGTTTTCAGCAGCTTCGGATTGTCCGGGCTGACATTGATCTGCTCGGTCATGGCCTCCAGCGCGTCGAGATTTTCGGTCAGCGTCCGGTCCGCCAGCCGCAGGGACCCCGCATGGCAGTAGGACTGCCCGGTCAAGAAGCTCGCCGATACGAGCATGCTGATGTCGCCGGCGGCGCGCGCCATATCGCGGGCGCGCTCGCCCAGCGCGATGGCGTCAGCGAGCCGCCCGGTGACGCTCATCACATGCACCCGGCTGGCGAGAATACGCGTCTGGCAAGCCGTGTCGCCCAGCCGGATCGCGAGCGGCTCGGCCTCCTCCAGGACCTGCTCCATCTCCACGTATCGGTCGTCGAGCTGGTGCAGGACGTGCAGGCTGACCAGGATATCAAGGCGCTGCTGGGCTGGTCTGCTATCGCCGCTGTCGTCGTCGGGCAATGCCGCCGCGATGTCCCGCGCCTGAGTCAGAAAGGTGCGGCCGATCTGGGTGGCGCCACGCTCCACTGCCCGCTGCGCGGCCTGCTGCAGCAACGCCAGCGCTGGGCGGCCGAGCTGCGCCTGCAGTGCGTGACAGCACAGATCGTCGACATGGCCATCCCGGTCTGGGTCGGCTTCGAGCAGTTCGACGATCCGCGCGTGGAGCGCCCGTCGACGTGCGATCGGGATGCTCCGGTAGACGACATCACGGATCAGCGAATGCTTGAAGGCGAATTTGGGATCGGGATATTTCCGTGTTTCATAAAGCAGTTGCACGGATTGCAGCTGCTTCAGCCGGGCGTGGGCCGTGTCGGTCGGCAAGTCGGCGAGCTGCGCGATCAGCCGCAACGGCACCACGGTGCCGATGACCGCGCACAGCTGCGCCAGGCGTCGTGATTGGCGCGGCAATCGGGCTAGACGGCCGGCGATCAACGCCTCGATGCGGTCGGGGATCTCGAACGCATCGTCGCGATCGAACCCCGCCATGCCGCCGTCGATAGCCTGGACTTGGCGCCCCAGCAGCGGCGCCAACTCCTCGAGGAATAAGGGATTGCCGCCGGCTTTGCGCAGCACCAGGCCGGTCAAACTGTCATCGTCTGCCAATGCCGGCGTGATGCCCGCCAGCAACTGAAGGGCATCCGCGTCGACCAGCGGCGCGAGGGAGAGGGTCTGGGTAAGCGCGGCTGGTATTACCGCCAGCCGCGCACGGCCGCGGCTGGTGGTGACTGTCAATACGCGATGGCAGGTCAGACCGACTAGCGCCGATTCAAGCAGTTCGCGAGTCGCGACGTCGAAGCAATTGATATCCTCAGCCACCAGGATGGTTGGCCGACCGGCGGCAATCGCGATCAGCAGTCGGGCAATCGTGGCACCGAAATCGACGCGCGCGATCTCATGCCGGCTGCCGAGCAGCGGTCCGGGTCCGGTCAGGCCGAGCATGCGTTCCAACTGCTCGCCATCGATGTCGCCGTCCGTCCTCAGCCCCTCCAGGCCGCGCCACAGTTTGCTGCGAGCTGCGGCTAGACCGTCCGTGCTGCGGATGTCGAGCCAGCCGCGCAGCCAGACCGAAACCGGATGGAATGGCGCAGCGCGATGATTCGGATCGCCGGTCAGGTTGACGACAAGGCAGCGACGGGCCGCATCCTCCGCCAGACATTCATGCAGCAGCCGCGATTTGCCGAGACCCGGTGCGCCCTGCACATGCACCAGGCGCATATGCACGCCGCCGATGGCATCGCCGCGGCTTACCTGCTCCAGCGCCAGCCGCAGCACTGCTCGTTCATGGGTGCGATTGACGAATGGCGGCAGGCCGGTGGAGGCGCGCATGCCCCACGGGTTGGCGCCCTGGTCGGCGTCGAGCAACCGCATCCGCTCGACTGGCACATCGACCCCGCGCACGGAGATTGCGTCCATCGGCGCCGCGTTGACGAAACCGCGCGCGAACCGCCATGTCGCACCACTGACACAAATCGTGCCTGGCTCAGCGGTCTGCTCCAACCGAGCCGCGATATGCACGGCGAGGCCGACGGCATCCTGTGTCCAGATACGTCCCACGCGCACCGATCGGAACACCACGTCGCCGACGTGAATGCCGACCCGGAGCCGCAAGGTGGGATGCCCCGCCAGCCCATCGCGTATGGCGAGGGCCGCGAGGCAGGCGCGCACGCCGTGATCCTCGGCGACCGAAGGGGATCCGAAAATCGCCATGATCCCGCCGCCCCGATTGCTGGCGACGCCATCGAATCGCTCGACCGCCTCGATCATCATGGTGCGTGCCGCATCGATCGATGCCGTTGCGGCGGCCGAATCGAGCGCTTGGGCCAGCCCGGTCGAACTCTGGATATCGGCGAACAGCAGCGTGACCCGGCGCAGTTCCGGTTCGGCCTGATCGGGCTGCAACGCGGCAGAACCCGTCATGGCTGAAAACTATTCCTGCCGTTCGGTGGCTGGCTGACCCGGCAGTCGCAGATCGGTGGTCGGCGAGCCATCTGCGCTCGGCCTGAATTCGCCGATCCTGCGTTGGGCAAAATCATCGCGGTGTCATCGTCGGTCAATCCTTGTGGGTCGGCACGATGACAATCCGAGGTTCTCTCACGCTCACTTGTACCCGCGCGGCGTCTCGCTAGGGGATTGGAATCCCATGCAGTCCCTCTTTTCCCTTAATCCAACTGTTGAGTCGCGGGGCCTTCGCAGGACACGCGAACCCGGGTCGGGCCACCAACTTCATTGTATCGTGGATATAGGAAACGTTCCGTTCTACCTCAACGATCGCAGATTAACCGGACGTCGCGCAAACGATATAATTCACGCGCACGTCACGGCTGGTCCGCCAGCCGCCGGTGAGCGGACGTGGTATCATTCCGGCGATATCGGTCACCCGCAAACCGGCCGCCCTAAGACCCTGTCCCATTTCGTCGGGGGTGACGAAGCGGCGCCAGTCATGGGTGCCGACCGGCAACAGGCGCAGCGCATATTCGGCGCCAAGCTTGGCGGTAAGGAACGCTCGGCGCGTGCGGTTGAGGGTGGAGACGAACAATAGTCCGCCGGGTTCCAGCAGCTGTGCCAGCAGTGCCAGGAAGGCGAGGGGATCCGGCACATGCTCGATGACCTCGAGCGCGGTGATCACCGGAAACCGCAGCCCCTCATCACGCAAACTCTCGGCCGTAGCGCAGCGATAGGCGAGGGTGAGCCCGCTGCCCGCGGCATGGCGGCTGGCCGCCGCGATCGGTGCCGCGGCCGCATCGATGCCCAGTACGGCATGCCCCGCCCGGGCCAGCGCCTCGGCGGCGAGGCCCGCGCCGCAACCGACATCGAGCAGGCGGACCGGCCCGTCGCATCGCGCCGATACTCGCTCCAGCACCCACGCCACCCGTAGCGGGTTCATCTGGTGCAGCGGCCGCATTGGTCCGGTCGGGTCCCACCAGCGAGCCGCCAGCGCGTCGAAGCGGGCGACTTCGTCGGGTGACACGCCCGCGGGCGGTGCCGTGTCCCGCGGTGCGCTGTGTTGCCGCCTAGCCATGTCGGTTTGCATGTTGCCCGCTCCTGCCGCCGCCAGTATGTGTGCCGGCTTCCTGAAACACGCAACTGAGCGCGCATCGCCCTATGGCTCGCATCGTTATGAAGTTCGGCGGCACCTCGGTGGCCGATCTCGACCGCATCCGCAACGTCGCCGCCCGCGTGAAACGCGAGGTGGATGCCGGCAACGAGGTCGCGGTTGTGGTCTCGGCCATGTCCGGCGTCACCAACCAGCTGGTGGCATGGTGCCAGCAGCTGGGCGCACTGCACGACGCCCGCGAATACGACACGGTGGTCGCCACCGGCGAGCAGGTCACCTCCGGCCTCACCGCGATCGCGCTGCAGGAGATCGGCGTCGAGGCGCGCTCGTGGCAGGGCTGGCAGATCCCGTTGCGCACCGACGACGCGCATGGCAGGGCGCGCATCGATGGCATCGAGGGGGCCGAGCTGATCCGCCGCATGGCGCTCGGCCAGGTGCCGGTAGTGGCGGGGTTTCAGGGCATCGGTCCGGATCATCGCGTGACCACGCTGGGGCGCGGCGGCTCGGATACCTCCGCCGTCGCGCTGGCCGCGGCGCTCAATGCCGATCGCTGCGATATCTATACGGACGTCGATGGGATCTATACGACGGACCCACGCATCGTGCCGCGCGCCCGCAAGCTCGCCAAGATCGCCTTCGAGGAGATGCTGGAGCTGGCCTCGGTGGGGGCCAAGGTGCTGCAGACCCGCAGCGTCGAGCTGGCGATGAAGGAGCGGGTGCGCGTCCAGGTGCTGTCCAGCTTCGCGGGCGGCAATCTGCTGGGCGGGGATCTGCCGGGAACTCTGGTCGTCGATGAGGATGAGATCGTGGAAAAAGAAATCGTGTCCGGCATCGCCTATTCGCGCGACGAGGCCAAGATCACCGTCAAGCGCGTGCCCGATCGCCCAGGCGTCGCCGCGGCCGTGTTCGGCCCGTTGTCCGGTGCCGGGATCAACGTCGACATGATCGTACAGAACGTCTCTGCCGATGGTACCACGGACATGACCTTTACCATCGGGCGCGCCGACCTGCCGCGGGCCAAGGCGGCGCTGGACGCGAGCCGCGTCGAGATCGGCTATGCCGAGCTGCTGGAGGATCCTTACGTCGCCAAGATCAGCGTGGTCGGCGTCGGCATGCGCAGCCATACCGGGGTTGCCAATACCATGTTCGCGGCGTTGGCCGCCAAGGGCATCAATATTCAGGTGATCTCCACCAGTGAGATCAAGGTGTCGGTGCTGATCGCGGCCGATTATACGGAACTGGCGGTGCGTGCCTTGCACACCGCTTATGGCCTCGACGCCGCATGATGTGGTCGTTCCAGGCGCTGTCATGAGCGCCTCCCGCGCCCGCCTGGACGCGCTGTGGGCGCGTGGCCGGGCGTTCCTCGGCTGCGAGGTCGCCATCATGGGCGGGGCAATGAGCTGGGTCAGCGAGCGCCATCTGGTCTCGGCCATCTCCAACGCCGGCGGCTTCGGCGTGATCGCCTGCGGGGCGATGAGCCCCGCCCTTCTGGAACGCGAGATCGCCGCCACCCAGGCGCTCACCAGCCGCCCGTTCGGCGTCAATCTGATCACCATGCACCCGCAGCTCGATGATCTCGTCGGCGTCTGCATCGCCGCCGGTGTCGGCCATGTGGTGCTGGCGGGCGGCATTCCGCCCGGTGGCGCGGTGCGCGCCGTTAAGGATGGGGGAGCCAAGCTGATAGCCTTCACCCCGGCATTGGTGTTGGCCAAACGGCTGATCCGCTCGGGGGCCGACGCGCTGGTGATCGAAGGCAGCGAGGCCGGTGGCCATATCGGCCCGGTGTCGCTCACCGTGCTGTCGCAGGAGATTCTGCCCCATATCCATGAAGTCCCGGTGTTCGTCGCTGGTGGCCTGGGCCGTGGCGAGGCGATCTTGTCCTACCTGGAGATGGGTGCCTCCGGCGTGCAGTTGGGCACGCGTTTCGCGGCCTCCAGCGAGAGCATCGCGCACGACAATTTCAAGCGGGCCTTCGTGCGCGCCAACGCGCGCGACGCGCTGCCGAGCATCCAGCTCGACGAGGCGTTTCCCGTGATCCCCGTACGCGGCCTGGTTAACCAGGGCACCAAGCGATTTCTCGCCCACCAGGCCGAGACGATCGCGCGGTTTGCCAGCGGTGAGCTGACCCGCGAGGCCGCGCAATTGTCGATCGAGCATTTCTGGGCCGGTGCGCTGCGCCGCGCGGTGATCGATGGCGATGTGAAGGAGGGGTCGGTGATGGCCGGCCAGTCGGTCGGCATGGTGACGGCGGTGCAACCGACTGCTGCGATTATCGCCGAGTTGATCGGCCAGGCGACCGCCGCCCTCGACGCGAGGCGGTAGCGCCGTGACCGATCCTGTCGCCATTTATCATTGGCGTCGCTTGGACGACCGGATCACCAGTTCGGGGCAGCCTACCGAGGCGCAACTGGCTGATCTGCAAGCGATCGGCGTCCGCGAAATCATCAATCTGGCGCCCCACGACAATGCCCGCGCGCTGCCCGACGAGGCCGCCAGCGTCACGCGCCTGGGCATGGGGTATACCAATATCCCGGTTGACTTCGCGCGCCCCACGGCGGCCGATTTCGCGGTCTTTTGCGCAGTGATGCAGGAATTTCGGCAGTTTCCGGTGCATGTGCACTGTGCCGCCAACTACCGCGTGTCGGCGTTCCTTTACCGCTACCGCCGCGAGATATTGGGTGTGGATGGGGCCGTGGCGCGCCATGACCTCGACGCGATCTGGCAGCCTGACGAGGTTTGGTCGGCGTTTATCGACGCCATCTTGTAGCCAGGCGCGCCGTCGCAGGACGGATCCCCACATGGCCGGATCATGGACGGATCGCCGCAAAAGCTGACATTCACGTCAGCTCGCCTTGTTTCCGCCCCTGCTGACGGGTAAGGCCGTGGTCATGTCCGCGCCCCGTCGCCTGCTTGCCCGGCTTCGTGATCTGATGGCGAGCGGTGCCGCGCCGCTGCAGGAGCTCGTCCGTCTGGTGGCCGCCGAACTGGTCAGCGAGGTCTGCTCGATCTACGCCCTCAAGCCCGGCGATCTGCTGGAACTGACCGCGACCGAGGGACTGCGCGCCGATGCCGTTGGGCGCACCAGGTTGCGGGTCGGCGAGGGCATCGTGGGCCTGGTCGCGGCCACCGGCACCTCGCTGAACCTCGCCGATGCACAGAATCATCCCTCCTTCGTGTATCGATCGGAGACCGGTGAGGAGCCGTACGCCTCGATGCTGGCGGTGCCGGTGCGCCGGGCCGGGCGTACCCTTGGCGTGCTGACGGTGCAGAACCGCGCCACCCGCCGGTATGATGCCGACGAGCTGGAAGTGCTCGAGACCGTCGCCATGCTGCTGGCCGAGATGCTGGCCGCCGCCGGTGTCGAGGACGGTGCCGCCGAGGGCGTCGCCGCCACCACGCCGCGGCGATTCCGCGCCAGCGTGCTGGTGCCCGGGCTCGCGATCGGCCAGGTGGTGATCCACGGGCCGGCCGCGGCCCCGCGCCGCATGCTGGCGGAGGATCCGCGCGAGGAGCAGGCGCGCCTGTCCCGCGCCGTGGAGGCGATGCAGCGTGGCCTGGACGAGCTGATTTCTGCCCAGCTCCCCAAGAATGGCGGCCGGGTGACACCGGACGCCACCGCCTCGCGGGAGATCCTCGACGCCTATCGGTTGGTTGCCGCCGATGCCGGCTGGCTGAAGCGGGTCAACGATGCGATTCGCAGTGGCCTGTCCGCCGAGGCCGCGGTGCACCGGGTCTCGTCGGACCTGCGCGATCGCATGCGCCGGGTGGTGGATCCCTACCTGCGTGAGCGGCTGGCTGACCTCGAAGATCTGGCTGGACGATTGCTGACGGCCCTCGACGGGAGTGGCGAGCAGTCCAATGTCCCGGCCGGCGCGGTCGTGCTGGCGCGCCGGTTGGGCCCTGCCGAACTGCTGGACTGGCATGCCCGTGGCATCGCCGGTGTGGTGGTGGAGGAGGGCAGCTCGGCGGGGCATGCGGCGATTCTGGCGCGCGCTCTGGGTATCCCCGCCGCCACCGGCGCGCGCGGCATTATGGAAACCGCGGAAAACGGCGACGACATCATTCTCGACGCAGATGATGGTGGTGGCGACCAGTCGCACTGTCAGGTGATGCTGCGGCCCAAGCTGGAAGTCATGCAGGTCTATGCCAGGGCGCAAGAGCAGCGCAACGCGCGCCAGGCGGGCTGGCAGGCATTGCGGGGCCGCAAGGGGGGCACCCGCGACGGCGTTCCGGTACGCCTGATGCTCAATATCGGGCTGGCTCTCGAACTGGTCCAGCTCGACACGCTGGGCGCCGATGGTATCGGGCTGTTCCGCACCGAGATCGCCATGCTGGCGCGTGGCGCCGTCGCCGATGTGGCCGAGCAGGCCACGGTCTATGCCCGCGTGCTCGATGCCGCCGGCGACCGACCGGTTTTGTTCCGCACGCTCGATCTCGGCGGCGACAAATTGCTGCCCGGCAGTCCACCGCCGGAGGAGGAGAATCCCGCGATGGGCTGGCGCTCGCTGCGCATCGGCCTCGATCGGCCCGCTTTGATGCGTCGCCAGCTGCGCGCGCTGCTGCTCGCCGCCGCCGGGCGGGAATTGTCGGTGATGTTCCCGATGGTCGCCACCGTCGCCGAATTCCGCGCCGCCAAGGCACTGCTGCTGGCGGAAGTGGCCCGCGTTCGTCCGATGCCGCAAAAGCTGAATGTCGGCACCATGCTCGAAGTCCCGGCGCTGATGTGGCAGCTGCCAGCCTTGCTGCGGGAGGTCGATTTCGTCTCCGTTGGCACCAATGACCTGCTGCAGTTCCTGTTTGCCGCCGACCGTGGCACGCCGGCTCTGACTGGGCGCTATGATCTATTGTCGCCACCGGTGCTCGACCTGCTCACGGCGCTGGTTGATCAGGCTGACGCGGCCGGCGTGCCTTTGTCGGTGTGCGGGGAGTCGGCATCGCGTCCGCTCGAGGCGCTGGTCATGGTTGGCCTCGGCATTCGCACCTTGTCGATGCCGTCGCCGGGTATCCTGCCGGTCAAAGCGCTGCTGGCCGACACTGATCTCGGACAGTTGCGCGCGCTGCTGACATCGGTGCGCCGCACCGCGGATGGCGCTGCGAGCCTTCGCAAGCCGATCGCGGCGTGGGCCAAGGAACATGGCCTGAACACGTAAAACCATCAATTGCGTCATTTAGCCGCAGAATCGTAAAGTTTTTAATGCCTGCAAGCCGGCGCTTTATCGAGGGCCGTTGGCAAGGCGGCCTTGCAGGTCTAGAACCAACCGACCGGTGCACCGATGTTTGTGGGATGGACGTCATAACCGGTCATATAATTTTGTCACAACACTGCTTTCACGGGATTGTACTGCCGTGCTGCAGGATCGCCGCGCGAAGCTTGCCGAGGTTCGAACGATGATGTCGTTCCAGGATTCCGACACCACCGTCGCAACCGCGGCACGGGTAGGCGCGGATCTGCGCGAGGCTCGCGAGCGCCTCGGGTGGTCACTGCCGGCGATCGCGGCCCATCTGCGCATTCGCCTGCCATTCCTCGAGGCGATCGAGGATGGGCGCATTCGTGATCTGCCAGGTAATGCCTATGCCGTCGGCTTCGTGCGCGCCTATGCGCAGTCACTCGGGCTTGATCCCGATGAGATTTCTCGCCGCTTCCGCAACGAGGCTGCCGACATCAACCGCAAGACCGAGCTGACGTTTCCGGTCCCCGTGCCGGAACGCGGCGTCCCAGCCGGCGCGGTCGTGCTGCTCGGCGCGTTGCTCGCCATCGGCGCCTATGTCGGCTGGTACCACATGTCCGGCAATGGCCAACCATCCGTCGATGCCGTGCAGCCGGTGCCGACACGCCTAGCACCGCTCGCCGAGACAGTACCGCATGCCGTATCCGCCGGGGCGGCCTCGACCCTATCGCCCAGTTCATCGGCGAGCGCCGATATGACGCCGAGCCAAGCCGCCCCTGGCCAACTGGCTCAAACGCAAGCCGGACCGGCACAAGCGGGCGATGCGCCGGCTGGGACGACACTGCCGATGCCGGGTTTCGCGCCGGGGTCTGCCTCTGCCATGCCCTCGGTCGTCGCGCCGTCCTTGAGTTCGTCGTCGCCGAACACCGCGGCGCAGATCCCCGTGCCGGGCGGTTCCCCGTCCCAGCTTGCTACGACATCCTCGCCGACCGCGACGTCGCCCGCTGCCGTGGCTCCTGTCGTGCCCGCCGCCGACGGTGGTCGCATCGTGCTGCGGGCCAGTGCCGATGCCTGGGTGCAGGTGCGGGATCGCCAGGGATCGATCCTGCTGAACCGGGTGATGCGGGCTGGCGAGACATGGCAGGTGCCGGCCAAAGGTCAGTTAACCTTGACCACCGGCAATGCCGGGGGCACCGAACTGCTCGTCGATGGTGTCGCTACGCCCTCATTGGGCGCGGACGGCGCGGTCCGGCGCGATCTGGCACTCGACCCCGATGCGATCCGGGATGGCAAGCTGGCGGTCCCGGTGGCTGCCAAGTCGGCGCCGAAACAGCCGTAGCGCTCCGCCTTGCGGCCTCCTATCTGATAGCTGGCAATGGCCCGCATTTGCGCGAGGCCGTCCAAATCGGCATGTTGCGGCGCGAGCCGCACCTTGTACCCTTGCGGGTTGAGTCGCCGCATGCCCCGGAGTGAGAATCCATGAGTAGCTATCGTCCCTACCAGCACATCGAACGCCGTAAGTCGCGGAAAATTCATGTTGGTCGGGTGCCGGTCGGCGGGGATTCCCCGATCACCGTGCAAACCATGACCAACACGCCGACCACCGATGTCGCGGCCACCATCGCCCAGATCCAGCTTGCCGAGCGCGCCGGCGTCGATATCGTCCGGGTGTCGTGCCCCGACCAGGAGAGCGCGCTGGCGCTCAAGGATATCGTCAAGGGCGTCGAGGTGCCGATCGTTGCCGACATTCACTTTCACTATAAGCGGGCGATCGAGGCGGCCCAGAGCGGGGCCGCCTGCCTGCGCATCAACCCCGGCAATATCGGCAGCGCCGAGCGGGTGCGGGACGTTGTGCAGGCCGCCCGCGACCATGGGTGTTCCATGCGCATCGGCGTCAATGCCGGCTCCCTCGATCGCCATCTGCTGGAGAAATACGGCGAGCCGAACCCCGAGGCGCTGGTCGAGAGCGCGTTGGAGCACGCCAAGATCCTGCAGGACCATGATTTTCATGAATTCAAGATCAGCGTGAAGGCGTCCGACGTGTTCATGGCCGTTGCCGCCTATCAGCAGCTCGCCGACGTATGTGACCATCCGCTGCATATCGGCATCACCGAGGCCGGTGGCCTGCGCGCCGGCACCGTCAAGAGTGCCATCGGCCTGGGCAACCTGTTGTGGGCCGGGATCGGCGACACCATTCGGGTCTCCCTGTCCGCCGAGCCTGAAGAGGAGGTGCATGTCGCCTGGGAGCTGTTGAAATCGCTCGGCTTGCGCAACCGTGGCGTCAAGATCATTTCCTGCCCGTCCTGCGCCCGCCAAGGCTTCGACGTGATCCGCACCGTCGGCATCCTGGAGCAGCGCCTGTCTCACATCGAGACGCCGCTGAGCCTGTCGATCCTGGGCTGTGTGGTGAACGGGCCTGGCGAGGCTTTGATGACCGATATCGGCATCACCGGTGGCGGGGCCGGGCGGCATATGGTCTATAATGCCGGCCGGACCGACCACACCATCGACGCTGACGCCATGATCGAGCACATCGTCGAGCTGGTGGAGGCCAAGGCCGCCGTGGTGCAGTCCGAGCTCGATGCCGCCAAGCTGGCAGCGGCCCGGGAGGCCGCGGAGTAACGTGGCTGACATCCAGCCGCCGCGCGGCACCCGAGACCTGATCGGCGATGACCAGCGCCGCTTTGCCCATGTCGTGGACACCGCCCGCCGGGTGACGACGAGCTATGGGTTCGCCGAGTGGATGACCCCGATGTTCGAGGACACGCAGGTTTTCGCGCGTGGTCTTGGGGACACGTCGGATGTGGTGATGAAGGAGATGTACACGTTTCCGGATCGCGGCAACCAGTCATTGACGCTGCGACCGGAGGGTACCGCCGGGGTATGCCGCGCGCTGGTCAGCAACGGGCTGACCCAGTCGTTACCGCAAAAAGTCTTCTATGCCGGCCCGATGTTTCGCTACGAGCGACCGCAGAAGGGCCGTTACCGGCAGTTTCACCAGATCGGCGCTGAGCTGATCGGCCCCTCCGAGCCATTGGCCGACGCCGAGGTGATCGCGTGTGGCTGGGACATCCTGCAGTCCCTCGGCATCACCCGGGACGTGGTGCTGGAGATCAACACGCTGGGGGACCAGGATAGCCGCGACGCCTATCGGGCCGCTCTGGTTGATTATTTCTCCGCTCACCGCGCCGACCTCAGCGAGGACAGCCAGCTGCGGCTGGCGCGCAATCCGATGCGTATTCTCGATAGCAAGGACGACGGGGATCGCAGGATCGTCGCCGTCGCCCCCACCATCGGCGCCTATTTGACGCCAGCGGCCCAGGATTTCTTTGGTGCCGTGCAGCAGTACTTGACGCGGTTTGGAGTTGCGTTCGTCGAAAATCCGCGGATCGTTCGCGGCCTCGACTATTACAGTCATACCGCGTTCGAATTCGTCACCACCACGCTCGGAGCCCAGGGCACGGTGATGGCCGGTGGTCGGTATGACGGGCTGGTCGCCGAGATGGGCGGCCCGGCAACCCCCGCCGTGGGCTGGGCCGCTGGCATTGAACGCCTGTCGATGTTGCTGGATGCCGCTCCCGCGCCGCCGCCCCCGGTCGCGGTGGTTCCCATGGGCGAGGCCGCCGAAGCCGCCGCGATCGGGGTGATGCAATCGATCCGCCGCGCCGGCATTCCGGCGGAAATGGCCTATCGCGGCAACCTCAAGCGCCGCCTGGAGCGGGCCAACCGCATCGGCGCGCGGGCCGCGGTGATTCTGGGTGACAGCGAACTCGAACGTGGCGTGGCGCAGATCAAGAACCTGCTGAGCGGCACCCAGTCCGAGGTGGCGATCGCGGAGATCGCCACGCATCTCGCATGAATCTCGCCCTTAAGCTCGACCGCATCGTCGATCGTGCCGAAGAACTGCGCGAATTGCTCTCCGGGGTCACCGGCGAGGCGTTCGTCAAGGCGTCACGCGAGCTGTCTGAGATCGAGCCGGTGGTGGCGCGTATCGATGAGCTGCGCGCCGCCGAGCGCGCCGCGACCGAGGCGCGAGCCCTGCTCGCCGATCCCGAGATGCGCGAATTGGCCGAGGCCGAGTTGTTCGGTCTCAAGGACCGCATCCCCGAGCTCGAACACGCCATCCGCATCGCCCTGCTGCCACGCGACGAGGCCGATGATCGCTCGGGCATCCTGGAAATTCGCCCCGCCGCCGGCGGTGACGAGGCCGGGCTGTTCGCCGCCGAACTGTTTGCGATGTATCAGAAATACGCGGCCATTCGCGGCTGGCGTTTCGAGGTGCTGGAGTATGACGACACCGGCCTCGGCGGCATGAAGGGCGGCATCGCCGAGATCACCGGGCGCAGCGTGTTCGCCCGGCTGAAATACGAATCCGGCGTGCACCGCGTCCAGCGCGTCCCGGCCACCGAAAGCCAGGGTCGCATCCATACCTCCACCGTCACGGTCGCGGTGCTGCCGGAGGCCGAGGAAGTCGACGTCGAGATCGACGAGACCGATCTGCGCATCGACGTATACCGGGCGTCGGGTGCTGGCGGCCAGCACGTCAACAAGACGGAGAGTGCCGTCCGCATCACCCATCTGCCAACCGGCATCGTGGTGGCGATGCAGGAAGAGCGCAGCCAGCACAAGAACCGCGCCAAGGCGATGAAGATTCTGCGGGCCCGTATGTACGAGCAGCAGCGCTTCACGTTGCATGCCACCCGCTCGGCGGACCGCAAATCGCAGGTCGGCACCGGCGATCGCAGCGAGCGCATCCGCACCTACAACTTCCCGCAGGGGCGGGTCTCCGACCACCGCATCAACCTCACGCTCTACAAGATCGATCGTGTCATGCAGGGCGAGCTCGACGAGTTCATCGACGCGCTGACCGCCGAGGACCAGGCGGCGCGGCTGGCCGCCGAGGAATAGCGATGAAGCTCGGCACGGCCCTGCGCCGCGCCGGTGCGGCCCTGGCGAACGCTGGTATTGACGATGCGCCGCTGGAAGCGCGCCTGCTGATGGGCCATGCCCTCGGTACCTCGTCGCGGGCGATGTTCAATTTCGAGGCCGACATCGATCCCACGTTGTTCGACACCCTGCTGGTCCGTCGCCTGGCGCATGAGCCGCTGGCGCTGATCACCGGTCGGCAAGGATTCTGGACGCTCGATCTGGCGGTCAGCTCCGCAACCCTGATCCCGCGCGCGGATTCGGAGACGCTGATCGAGGCCGCTTTGGCCGCGTTTCCTGATCGGAACGCGGTGCGCGCGGTGCTCGATCTCGGTACCGGCACCGGTTGTCTGTTGCTGGCAGCACTCAGCGAATTCGCCGCAGCCTGGGGGGTTGGTATCGATGTTTCGCCAGCGGCCGTCGCCCTGGCCGCCAGCAATGCCACCGCATGTGGCCTCGCGCACCGAGCGGCGTTTCTGGCGGCGAATTGGGATGCGGCCTTGCGAGGGCGCTTCGACCTGGTGTTGTCCAACCCGCCCTACATCGCGCGTGCCGCGATCGCCGGCCTGATGCCGGAGGTGGCGCGATTCGAGCCAATGTCGGCGCTCGATGGCGGTGCCGACGGTCTCGACGCCTACCGCCTGCTGCTCCCGGCACTGCCCCGCCTGCTGCGACCCGGCGGGACGGCGGTTCTAGAGCTTGGTCATGACCAGGCCGATGCGGTGACAGCACTGGCGGTGGCGGCCGGCTTTGCGCGGCCGGTGCTGCGCGCCGATCTCGGCGGTCATGCGAGGGCGCTGGTGCTTGGCGCGGCATCTGCGTGAAAAAACAATTTGGCAGGCCGCCATGCTGGCGGTAATCTGTTGGCGTCTGATCGGAATTGCCTCATTTGGCTGTTCCATCCACCTCGGCATCGACGATCGCGCCCCCTGGGCTGCGAATGACGGTCAGAGGCGTCAGGCGGAAGCCACATGAAGCAAACCAATACCCTGCAACGACACTCCCGATTGGGATGCACGCTCAGGAACGCCGCATGACCCGCGGCGGCCGCGAAACAGGAAAGCGATCGGTAACCTGATGAATTCGATAAACTGATGAATATGAAACGCATGCGCGGACGCAACCACCGCAATAACAATGGCGGCGGTGGCGGCGGCGGCGGTGGCGGCAATATCCGCAGCCATGGCGGCGCTATTCCGCTCAATCGCAACCACGTCTTCGACAGCAGCGGGCCCGATCTGCGCATCCGCGGCACCTCGCAGCAATTGTTCGAAAAATACCTGCAGCTTGGCCGCGACGCGACCAGTTCTGGCGATCGGGTGATGGCGGAGAGTTACTTCCAGCACGCCGAACATTATTTTCGTATTCTGAACGCCATGAATCAGGCAACCCAGCAGCAACAGCAGCAGGGTAATCCGCAGCAGAACGGCTATCAGCAGCGGCGCCAGACCATGCAGGATGACGGCAATGACGAGTACGAGGGCGACACCCAATCCGGCGAGCAGCCGTCCGAGCATCGCGACATCCCGATCGCGGCGGCTCCTCCCGAAGGGTGAGGCTCGCCGAAGCTTGAACCCATAAAGTTGAACCGCCCGGAGATACGCTTCGCATGGCCCACCAGCTTGCCACGCCCGCGGCGCCCGCCGTGCGCCGCTCCCTCGATCTGGACCGTGATGCCGTATGGCAGGCCCGGGTCGATCTCGCCGCCTGCTTCCGGGGGGCTGCGGCGATGGGCCTCAATGAGGGGATCTGCAATCACCTCAGTGCGATGGTGCCCGGCAGCCAGGACCTGTTTCTCGTCAACCCCTATGGCTGGGGGTTTGATGAAGTGACCGCCAGCCGCCTGCTGGTGTGCGACTTCCACGGTAACGTCGTGCAAGGCACGGGGGAACCCGAGGCAACGGCGTTCTTCATTCATGCCCGGGTGCATAAGCAAGTGCCGCGCGCCCGCGTCGCCTTCCACACGCACATGCCCAACGCGACAGCCCTGGCGATGCTCGATGGGCCGCCGCTGTCATGGTCGATCCAGTCCTCGCTGAAATTCTACGGTCGCACCCTGGTCGATGAAAACTACAACGGCCTGGCACTGGATGAAGCCGAGGGCGATCGCATCGCCGCCAGCATTGGTGACGCTGACATCGTGTTCATGAAGAACCACGGTATCATGGTGGTCGGCGGCAGCATCGCCGAGGCGTGGGATGATCTGTATTACCTCGAACGGGCCTGTGAGGCGGAACGGCTGGCGCTGTCCACCGGTCGCCCCCTGAAGCCGGTGCCGGCAGACGTCGCTCAGCGCACCTACGCGCAAATGCGCCAAAGCGACGACGAAAGCGCGCGCCTGCACCTGGCGGCGGTCAAACGGCGCCTTGATCGCACCGCGCCGGAGTACCGGCACTGACCCGCTGGCCGCCCCTCGTGCTGGCGGCCCTGCTGGGCGGCTGCACCATGCCGGGATTTCACCTGATCGATCAGCGAACCTTCGAGGCCACTACGGCCCCGAGCGCCGCCGACATCGCGCGCGCCAAGCTGCCGGCGCTGCCGCTCGCGGTGATCCGCTTCGACCAGCCGGATGTCGATTACAAACAGGCCTTGGCCGACGCCATCGGCAGCGCGCAAACCCGGAAGTCCGATGTCGCATTCGACGTGGTCAGCCCGGTGCCGCTGAAGGCACCCCAGGCCGAACAGGACCGCGCCACCGCCCAAGGCAAACAAGACGCCCAGGACATCGCGACCGCAATCGCGGAAGACGGCGTGGCCCCAGACCATATATTCCTAGGATTTCGCGGCGACCCCGGCGCCCCGCCACGCGAAGTGCGCGTCTACGTGCGGTAATGTGGTTTTGAGGGCCCCTCAAAATCACTGCACCCGCGCGGCGGACACCGCACTTTGCAGGTCGGCGAGTTCGACGGCGCCGGGGAACATGTGGTGGCCGACGATGTAGGCGGGGGTCCCTTGGATTTGCAGGGCGCGGGCGAGCGCCAGGTTGGCATCTAGGCGTGTCTGGATGGTGGGGTCCGTCATGTCGCGTTGCAGCCGGTCCCAGTCGAGCCCTGCGCGCTGGCTGGCGCTGTGCAGCACGTCCTGGGTGATATCCGGGGTGCCGGACATCAGCTGATCATGCAGTTTCTGGTAGCCGCCTTGTTTCTGGGCGGCGAGCTCGGCGCGGGCGCCGAGCAGGCTGGCCGGCCCCAGGATGGGAATATCCTTGAGCACGACGCGCAGGTTCGGGTTGCGCTTCACGAGATCGGCGATCACCGGCAGCATCTGGCGGCAATAGGGGCAGCGCACGTCGAAGAACTCCACCAGCGTCACGTCGCCGGCGGGGTTGCCCATCACGGGATCCTGGGAGGTATGCAGCAGTTCCTGGCTATGGGCGGACACCGCGGCATCGGCGGCGGCTTGCTGGCGGATGCCGTCGTCCGACTGCAGGGCGGTGACGGCATCGCGCAGAATCGACGGGTCGGATTTCAGGGCGGCGCGGATGATATCGACGATCTCGCGACGCTGCTGGGGCGTGAAGCTGCTGGCACCCGGCTGCGGCATCGTCGACTGCCCCTGGGCGACCGCTGCGGAGTAGCCGATCACAACCAGGGCTGCTGCCAGGGCTGTCGATCGCAGAATAGCGAGCGGATGCCTCATCGACTACGTCTCTCCTGTGGTAACGCCAGTATCATACGCTGAAAGGCACCAGCGCCGCCAACGCGCCGGCGGTTGCCGCTATCGGCGAAGCCGTCTATGGCAGCTTCGGGGCAATTGGGGATTTGGTTCAGGTGCGTAGCAGCGTCTTGGCTTCGACGGCGGAACACGGCATGAGGCGGCGCGGTTTGGCCTATCGCGGATGCGCCGGTGCGTTGGCGGCCGTCATGACCCTCTCTGGCTGTTCCGCTGCCAATTCGGTGAAGAACAGCCTGTTCGGTGCGCCCAGCTCGGCGGATGCCAGCACACCCGGCCAGGTCACTGGGTTCCTGGGTGGGGTCGTCGCCGATGAGCCTCGCGCGGCCCTGGCCGCCCGGGAGGTGTTGTCGAGTGGTGGCAATGCCACCGACGCCGCTGTTGCGTTGGCCTTCGCGCTCACTGTCACCCTGCCGTCGCGAGCTGGGCTTGGCGGCGGTGGTGGCTGTATTGCCTTCAGTTCCGGCAGTGACGGCGCGCCCCATAATGCGCCGGGGGACGTGCCCAATGCCGTGCTATTCATGCCGCAGGCGCCCGCCAGCGTCGCCGGCTCCGACCGTCCCGCGGCGGTTCCCATGCTGGCGCGCGGAATGTACGCGCTGCATGCGCGCTATGGCAGCCGCCCGTTCGAGACCTTGGTGGTGCCGGCCGAACAGATGGCTCGTTTCGGCGTGCCAGCCTCGCGTGCCTTCGTGCGGGACATCGCGGTGGTCGCGGGCCCACTGTCGGAGGATGCCGGCGCTGGCGCCGCGTTCACCCGCAACGGTCAGCCGCTGGCCGAGGGCGCACTGCTGCAGCAGCCGGACCTGAGCACCACGCTGGCGCAGATCCGTATTGCCGGCGTGGGCGATCTCTATCAGGGCGCGCTCGGACGCCGCCTGACGGATGCCGCGGCCCAGGTTCACGGCACGTTGACCCTTGCCGACCTGCGCGCTGCGATTCCCAAGGTCCTACCGGCATTGACGGTGCCTGCTGGCGGCGGCGACCTGGCCGCCTTCCTGCCACCACCGACGGATGGCGGGCTGGCCGCGGCGGCGAGCTTCCAGGCTCTCCTCGGCCACCCGACAGCGCTCGACGCTGCGCGGGCGCGCGGGCTCGGTGCGGCCACGCGTTGGCGCCAGGGCGGCGCCGACGCGACGGCGATCCTGGCCGGTAGTGTGCCATCGCCTGACCTGCCGCCACTGCCCGCGTCCACCAGCTTTGCCACGCTCGACCGCAACGGCAACGCCGTGGTGTGCTCATTGACCATGGGCAACCTGTTTGGCACCGGCCGTATGGCGCCGGGCACTGGCGTGCTGCTGGCGGCGTCGCCCGGCGCTATCCCGCCGCCGCTGCTGTCATCGGCCCTGCTGTATAACCCGAACCTGCAATCGATCCGCGCGGCGATTGCTGCATCCGGACAGGAAGCCGCCCCATTGGCCGCCGCGGTCGGGTTGGTGCAATCGCTGTCCGATCACCATATTCCCGCAGTTCCCGTGCCTGCCGCGGCACCTGATCCCGGCCGGGTCAATATCATTGATTGCACGCGCTATCTGCCTGGCGACAGCAACTCCTGCAATTGGGCGGTCGACCCGCGTGGCGCGGGGCTTGCTGTCGGAAGCAACTGATGGCGCTCAAGATCGGGCGCGCCGCCGCCGCGCCACCCTTCATCGTGATGGACGTGATCGCGGCGGCCAACGCGCGCGCAGCGACATTGCCGCCAGGCGCGCCGCCGGTGATCCGCATGGAGGTCGGCCAGCCCGCCACCGGTGCGCCTGCCGGCGCGGTGGCCGCCGTGCGGCGTGCTTTGGATAGCGGTGCAGCGCTCGGCTACACGGAGGCGCTTGGCCTGCCCAGTCTGCGTGGGCGCATAGCGCGGCACTACGCCGCCTGGTACGGCCTCGACCTTCCGGCGTCGCGGGTGGCCGTCACGATGGGTGCGTCGGGCGCGTTTCCGCTGGCATTTCTGGCGGCGTTCGATCCTGGTGATCGGGTGGCGATGGCCGCACCGTTTTATCCACCCTATGTCAACATTCTCACGGCGCTCGGGATCGAACCGGTGATCCTGCAAGCCGGACCTGAGCTCAGGTTCCAGCCCACCGTCGCGATGCTGGAACAGCTCGATCCGAGGCCCGACGGATTGATCGTCGCGAGCCCGTGCAACCCGGCCGGCACGATGCTGCGCGAGGACGAGCTCGCCAACCTGGCGCGCTGGTGCCACAGCAACGGCGTCCGCCTGATCAGCGACGAGATCTATCACGGGCTGACCTACGGGCCGGCCATAGCAAGCGCTGCCTCGTTCAGTCCGAGTGCTGTGGTGGTCAATAGTTTTTCCAAATATTTTTCCATGACGGGGTGGCGCATCGGCTGGCTGGTGCTGCCTGAGGATTTGCGGCGCCCGGTGGAATGCCTGGCCCAAAATATGTTCATTAGCGCGCCGCATGTGGCCCAGATCGCCGCCGAGGCGGCGTTCGACTGCACCGAGGAACTGCAAGCCAACGTGGCCCGCTATCGGCGGTCTCGTGACGTGCTGCTGCGGACGTTGCCGCAGGCCGGCTTCCCCCGCATCAGCCCGGCGGAAGGCGCTTTCTATCTTTATGCCGACGTATCCGATCGTACTGATGACAGCCAGATGTTCTGCCAACGGATGCTGGAGCAGGCTGGCATCGCGGCCTCGCCTGGGGTCGATTTCGATCGCGCGCGCGGCCACCATTTTGTGCGCTTCAGCTATTGCGGCCCTGAAGCCGACATGGCGGAGGCCGCGCGCCGACTGGCTGCTTGGGCGTAAGGACGACAGGCAAGGCCGCCGATGGCCAGGGCAGCCCTTGCTGGCGTCCTGGCGCCGCTACATCCCGCCGGGATACACCGGGCCCCCGCCGCCTTCCGGCGTGACCCAATCGATGTTTTGCGTTGGATCCTTGATGTCGCAGGTTTTGCAATGCACGCAGTTCTGCGCATTGATCTGCAGCCGGGGATCGCCGCTGTCCGCGCCGACGATCTCGTAGACCCCCGCTGGACAATAGCGGGTTTCCGGACTGCGATACTCGTTCCAGTTCACCTTGATCGCGAGCTGCGGATCGCGCAGGCGCAGATGCACCGGCTGGTCTTCCTCGTGGTTGGTGTTGCTGATGAATACCGACGACAGGCGATCGAATGTCAGCACGCCATCCGGCTTCGGATAGGTGATCTGGGGCGCCGAGGCGGCCTTGTCTAACGTGGTGTTGTCGGCATGGGTGTTGTGCAACGTCCAAGGTGCCCTGCCACGAAAGATGTAGGTATCCACGGCGGCGTTGATGAGGCCGCCCCATGTGCCGAATTTCGCGAAGCCTGGGCGGATGTTGCGCACGGTGTACAGCTCGTCCCATAGCCAGCTGGCGCGCAGCTTATCGGCATAGGAGCTGGGTTCGGGAGTCTCGTCCCCTGCCAGTGCCTCCGCGACGGCTTCGGCGGCCAACATCCCCGATTTCATCGCGGTATGTGTGCCTTTGATCTTGGGCACATTGAGGAAGCCTGCCGTATCGCCGACCAGGCAGCCACCGGGGAAGGTCAGTTTGGGCAGCGACTGGAACCCGCCCTCGCTCAGCGCGCGCGCGCCATAGGCGATCCGCCGCCCGCCAGCGAAATGCGCGCGTACCGCCGGATGCGTCTTGAGTCGTTGCATCTCTTCGAACGGATTGAGCCAGGGATTGCGATAATCGAGACCGATGACGAAGCCGTAGGATACGTAGCGATCACCCCAGTGATATAGCCACGAGCCGCCATAGGTGTGGCCATCCATAGGCCAGCCGATGCTGTGCTCGATCAGTCCAGGGCGATGATTTTCTTTCGGGATCTCCCACAGTTCCTTGATCCCGATGCCATAGGTCTGCGGGTCGCAGCCTTGGCGCAAATCGAAGCGGTCGAACAATTTCTTGGTCAGATTGCCGCGGCATCCCTCGGCAAAAATCGTGTATTTCGCGCGAAGTTCCATGCCGGGTGCGTAATTTGGTCCCGGCTCGCCACCACGCCGCACACCCATGTCGCCGGTCGCGATGCCGACCACGCGGCCGTCGTCTTCGAGCACTTCGGCGGCGGCGAAACCGGGATAGATTTCCACGCCGATTGCTTCGGCCTGTTCGCCGAGCCAGCGACAGACGTTGCCAAGCGAGGCGATAAAGTTTCCATGGTTGTGCATGGTCGGTGGCGTCGGCAGGCGGATCGCCTTCGTCGTTGTCAGGAACAAGAATCGGTCGTCGCTGGCCGGTGTGTCCAGCGGTGCGCCACGCTCACGCCAATCGGGTAGCAGTTCATTGAGCGCGCGCGGTTCGATGACCGCGCCGGACAGGATGTGTGCGCCGACCTCACTGCCTTTTTCCACTACGCAGATCGCGGCATCCGGGGCCAGCTGTTTCAGGCGGATGGCGGCGGCCAGTCCCGAGGGGCCAGCCCCCACGATCACGACGTCAAATTCCATCTGCTCGCGGGCGGCGGTCTCGGGCATCATCAGTTTCCTCTCTGGCGGCCAGTCGGTGGCCGTTACATGGGCTGTGGCCGCAGGTTAGGGAGTGCATTGGTGTTGCGCAAAACCCGTCTGCGCGTGAAGACTGATGGCCGATGAATGATATGAACGCCTTGCGATTGCAGATCGAGTGGGGCGCCGACGAGGCGCTGGCCACTGCCCCGGTCGATCGCCTGGCGCCACGTGCGCCCGCGACCGCGCCGGCGCGACCTGAGGACGTCGCAACTGCCTTGGCCATAGTCCCGTCGCGCGTTGCGGCGCCCGTTGCGCCGGTGCCATTGGCCATGCCTGTGACGACGCCGGTCGCGCGCGCGCAAATGCTCGCGGCCGCTGCGATGAGCAGCGATGAGTTGCAGCGGGCCATTGAAGATTTTGGCGATTGCCCGTTGTCTGCGACAGCAACAAATCTGGTGTTTGCCGACGGCAATCCGGCATCCGGGTTGATGTTGGTCGGCGAGGGCCCGGGTGCCGAGGAAGATCGCGCCGGGCGACCTTTTGTCGGTGCGTCCGGGCAGCTGCTCGACCGAATGTTGGCGAGCGTCGGTCTCGATCGCAGCCGGTATCTGATTACCAACCTCATCCCTTGGAGGCCGCCCGGGAACCGCAACCCGACCGATAGCGAAGTGATGATGTGCCTGCCATTTTTGCTGCGTCATATCGCTCTGGTGCGGCCGCGTCGGCTGGTCCTGCTGGGAGCGATCGCGAGTCGCTCTGTCCTAAATGACAATACAGGTATTCGAAAACTGCGTGGGAAGTGGATCAGCGTCACGATCCCAGGGTGTGATTCCCCGATTTTGACGTTGCCCATGCTGCACCCTGCCTATTTGCTGCGAAATCCAGGTGCTAAGCGGGATGCATGGGCGGATATCATCGCTCTCCGACGCGCGCTAGACGCCGACGGGTCGGGCTAGCCCTCCGTCAAGAGGCCAGCCGCCGATCTCTTTCCTTAGATTTTGGACGGCCGCTGTAGGTTGATTTGCTCGCGAAAGGCCGTGTAGGGGCCTGCTCATGCGATGCATGGATTACAAGATCGCACGGATGCCGGCCGCACGGGCGTTTCTTGCCGGGGCGGCTTTTCTGGCCAGCGCATCGGTCCAGAAGGCGTTCGCGCAACCGCAGGACAATGTCGGCACGGACGATACCGCGCTGGCTATTCCGCGCGTCGCACCGCGTGGTGCCGCCGGTGTCAGCTTTCCGCAGCCACTGCCGCCGAGCGAGGCCGCGCGGGTCCGCCGGATTTTCGCAGCTCAGGGTCGTGGTGACATTCCCGCGGCGGTGCGTGAAACACAGGATCTCGATACCTCAAGCGCCGTTGGGCATAGCATCCTCGGCACTCTTCTCGCTGATCGCTACCTTGGTCGCTTCACCAAGCCTGATGCCGAAACTTTGAGTTCTTGGCTGCACTCTTGGAATGATCTTCCCGATGCGCCGGCAATTTATGCGTTGCTGCTCGCGCGTCTGCCACGCCATACGCCCGTACCGCCCGCACCACCGGTGTCGGATGCGTTGAGTGTGTCAGCTGCAGTGCCGGTACCCGAGGAATCTGAGCCGATCGATCTCGAAATCGACCGGCGACCAAGTCTAGATCGCGCCGTTCACGAGGCGGCACGAGCGCATGGCGCGAGCGGTGCGGACCGCGTGATTCGGAATGCGCGCGGCATCTCGCCGGCCTATGCGGCGCTGTTGCGCGGGGAGGCCGGACAGATTCTGTTCACGCTGAATCAAGATGAAGATGCCTATCGGATTGCCAGCGGGGGCGCGCACATTTGCGGCTCCGACCGATACTGCACGGAAGTCGCGTTACCGGCCTATATCGCGGGGCTCGCCGCGTGGCGCATGGGCCGTAAAGACGTGGCGCGCGACCTGTTCGAGGCCGCCTGGCGAGCCGGCAAGACAACGTCCGCTCTGAAGGCAGGCGGCGCGTTCTGGGCCGCCCGGACACATCTCAACACGCGCGATGCCGCGGGCTACTTGCTTTGGTTGCGGCGCGCGGCGGAGCAGCGCAATACGTTCTATGGGCTGCTGGCGCGGCGAAGTCTCGGCTTGAGCTTTGGCGAGAACAGCGGGACGCGCGAGACGCTGTCCCAGGCTGATATCGATGCCGTGGCGGCGACACCCGAAGGCCTGCGCGCGTTTGCGTTGTTGCAGGTCGATCAGAAAAATCTGGCCGAGGCCAGCCTGCGCCAGTTGTGGCCCGCCGTACGCACCACGCCGGAGCTCGGCCGCGCGGTGATGCTTGTGGCGGCCAATGCGGGTTTCATCGACCTCGCAGCGCAGCTCGCTGACCTTGTGCAGACTACGGACGGACGGCCGCGCGACGCCACCCGGTTTCCGGTGCCCTCGCTGCATCCGACCGGTGGATTCACCGTCGATCCAGCAATGGTCTATGCCTTGGCGCGCACCGAATCGAATTTCGACGCCGCGATGGTCTCGTCCGCCGGCGCGCGTGGGATCATGCAGATCATGCCGGCCACCGCGCGGTTCATCGTCCATGTCAGTGGTGGTGGCCCGGTCGATGACACCTTGCACGATCCCGCGGCGAACCTTGATCTCGGTCAGCGATACGTTGCCTATCTGGCTGGCCACGAAGTGGTCAGCGGCGACCTGATCCGTCTACTGGCCAGTTACAATTCCGGCCCTGGCAATTTCGCTCGCTGGAGTGCCAATGTGCGGGATGGTGGGGACCCGCTGATATTTATCGAGGCTATCCCGATCGATGAGACGCGGACATTCGTGCCCCGGGTGCTTACCTACACCTGGATTTATGCCGCCAGGATGCATTTGCCGACGCCCAGTCTGGACGAACTCGCGGTCGGCGCGTGGCCACGCTATCATGCGCGCCAGCAGGATGCGCAGCCTCGCCTTCACTGAGTTGGCGGTGGTCCGACAGGTTTTGCGCTATCATGATCGTCGTTGGTCATGTCATTGGGAAAGATCATGGGGCGCATTGACGAAACCCGGAGCTTTGTCGCGGTAAACATCGCGGTGCTCACTGTGTCCGACACACGGACGACGGCCAATGACACGTCAGGCGATACGCTGGCCGCGCGCATCGCGTCTGCCGGCCATCGCGTGGCCGCTCGTGCCATCGAGCGTGACGACGCGGATTCGATCACCGATCTCTTGCGGCTGTGGATCTCGGACCCTGCGATCGATGTGATCATAACCACCGGTGGGACCGGCATCACCGGGCGTGATGTGACACCGGAAGCGTTCGACCGTGTTTTGGAAAAACGCATCGAAGGGTTTGGTGAGCTGTTCCGCATGCTGAGCTATCAGAAGATCGGCACATCCACGATCCAGTCCCGCGCGATCGGCGGCGTTGCAGGTGGAACCTATCTGTTTGCGCTGCCAGGCAGTACCGGTGCGGTGAAGGATGGCTGGGATGATATCCTGCTGTGGCAACTGGACGCACGGCATCGACCGTGCAATCTGGTCGAGCTGATGCCCCGCCTTCAGGAGCATCTGAAGGCCGCGGAATAGCGAAGTCTGAGATATCGACAGCGATCACGCGGGCGGCTTGCGTTCCTGGACGATCAGAAAGCGCCGCGCCAATGTGCCGTAGAGCGGTCGGCGACATACCAGGCGCGCGACGCCGAATGCCAACATCGCAGTCGCCAGCAACGGAATCGTCATCGTCTGATTGTCGGTCATTTCCATCACGATGACGGTCGCCGTGATCGGCGCCTGGGTGACCGCCGAGAAATAGGCCACCATCCCGAGCAGCACGACCGCGCCTGACGGGGCGCCCGGGACCAGATGCGCGAGCCACTGGCCCAGACCAGCGCCGATCGACAATGATGGCGCGAAGATGCCGCCGGGAATGCCCGACAGATAGGATACCAGCGTCGACAGCAATTTGAGCACCGGATAGATCGCCGGGAGGGTGGAATGCCCTTCCAGCATCGAGCGGGCCTCGGCGTAGCCTGTGCCATAGCTGGTACCGCCGGAGGCGACACCGAGCAAGGCGATGGCCACGCCGCAGATCGCCGCGAACAGCAGGGGGTGGCGGATCAGCCACTGGCCCGCCCGGCCTGGCAGACCGCGGGCCGCCGAGATCAGTATTTGCGAAAATAGCCCGCCCGCGACTCCACCGGCGAGCGCACACACCGCGACCGCGGCCCAGCCGGCACCGAACTCCAGATGCGCCGAGACGACTCCGAAATACGTGTAGTTGCCCGACAGCGCCAAGGTGGTGATGCCCGCCAGAATCACCGCGCCCAGCACCGTGCCCGAGGTGCGCGCCTCAAACGAATGGGCAAGCTCCTCGATGCCGAACACGATGCCGGCGAGCGGCGTGTTGAACGCCGCCGACACGCCGGCGGCGCCACCGGCCAGCACCAGAGCGCGCTGCAGCTCAAGGCGGGGCAGCCGCAGCACCCGGCCCAGCGCGTGCATGATCGCCGCACTGACCTGCACCGTGGGACCCTCGCGGCCGATCGACGCGCCGCTCACCAGTCCCAGCAGCGTCAGGCCGACTTTCCCCACCGCCACCCGCAGCGACAGAACGGTGTCCATAGCGGCCGGGTCATGCATGTGCAGGGCAGCGATGGTCTGCGGGATGCCGCTCCCCTGGGCGCCCTGAAAGATCGTCCGCGTAAGCAGCACAGCGATGGTGAGGCCGGCGGGGGCGAGCACGACGATCAGATAAGGATGCCCCGCCGTGATCGAGCGGAACAGCTCCTGCGACAGATCGGCCGCCTGGGCGAACCCGGTGGCGACGAGGGCGATCACGATGGCGCCGACCCAGAACACCATGCGCCGCACCCATTGGCGCGGCGACAGCAGCGGCAGGCGCTTCATGCGCCGATAGCGGGCTTTCAGGCGGGTTGCGGGATCGAGGGTCATGGCAAGGGGCGTCCACTGGGAACGTTCGGTGCTGCGCGACGGTGCATCATCTTATCTTGACCTGGAGGCAATTGGTTGCGAAGGTAACAAAAGAACAAAACGGGAACATGGACATGGGTGCACGGCTCTCTCAGCCCGCGTCGCCTCGGACCAGCCTCGCGCGGGACATCGACCCGCAGGAGATCGCCGCATTGGAGCGCGCCGGGGCGCATGATGTCGAGCATGCCGGCGGCGCGGTGCCGCGCGTCCGCAAGGGGCGCGGCAGCACGCTCAATCCGGCCAACCGGTTCGAGGCCCAATCCGCCGAGCCGTTCGATGATGGTTGGCAGACGCTGGCCGCCGACTTCACCGATCTGCCGCCCTTGCCGACCACCTTGATCCGGGACGCCTCGCGCTCCGTGATCAGCTGGAACCAGTCGCCGGACATCGGGTTCGATCGCGCGGTCAATCCGTATCGTGGCTGTGAACATGGCTGTGTCTATTGCTACGCCCGCCCGACGCATGCCTATCTCGGCTACTCCCCCGGCCTCGATTTCGAAACCAAGCTGCTATTCAAGCCCGATGTCGCCGAGCTGCTGGAGAAGGAACTGCGCAAGCCAGGCTACATCGCCCGCCCGCTGGCCTTGGGGTCCAATACCGATCCGTATCAGCCGATCGAGCGCAGCTTGAAGCTCACGCGCGCGGTGCTGCAGGTGATGGATCGTTTCAACCATCCCGTCACCATCGTCACCAAATCGGCCGGCGTGCTGCGCGATCTCGATATTTTGCAGTCGCTGGCCGCGCGCAATCTGGTGCGGGTGTATCTGTCCGTCACCACGCTGAACGCGGATCTGGCGCGCCGGATCGAGCCGCGGGCGGCGACCCCGCAGCGCCGGCTGCAGGCGATCGAGGTGCTGGCGCGCAACAAGGTGCCGGCCGCGGTGCTGGCAGCCCCGATGATCCCGGCCCTGAACGACGCCGAGATGGAGCGTATCCTGGAGGCGGCGTCGCGCGCCGGCGCCCGCTCCGGCGGCTACGTGCTGTTGCGCCTGCCGCATGAGCTCAAGCAGATATTCGAGGATTGGTTGGTCGCGCATTTTCCGGATCGCGCCCGCCACGTGCTGCAGCTGGTGCGCGAGACCCGGGCGGGAGCGTTGAATGACGCGCGATTCGGCCAGCGGTTCAGTGGCACCGGCGTGTATGCCGATCTGCTCGCGCGCCGGTTCGCCCGGGCCGCCCGGCAATGGGGCCTGCAGGAGCATACGCCGCTCGATTGTTCGCGGTTCGCCCCGCCGCCACGCGCGGGCGGGATGGCCGAGGCGCAGATGTCTTTGTTCGGCTGAGTGTCACGCCGGCAGCTCCAGAAGATGGATGCTGCCTGGCGGTAGCGTGGCCGCGAGGTCGGCGACGTGGCGATGATGGGTGAGGGCGATCACCTGCACATGCGCGCTCAGATTGACCAGGGCGCGCAGGCTGGCCAGCGTGCGAGCGTCGTCGAAGGTTTGCAGCACGTCGTCGGCGATGAACGGCAAAGTGGGCTCGCCGGCGGCGTAATCCTCCAGTGCGACGATGCGCAGCGCCAGATAGAGCTGGTCGCGGGTGCCTTCGGACAGGTCTTCCAGCCGCTTGCGCCCGCCGTGCCCATCCAGCGCCACCAGAGCCTGCTCCTTGCCATCCTGTTCGATCGCGACATTGGTCTGGTCGCCGCAGGTCAGCTCCGCGAACACGCCGCCGATGCGCTCCAGCAGGGCCGTCTCGGTCGCGTCGCGCTGCCGCTCCAGACCGGCCTTGAGCAGGCATCGGGCGGCATGGAGCAGTAGCGCCTGGTCGGCGGCCACGGCGAGGCTGGCGCGGGCCACCTCCCGGCGCAGGGCCGCGTCGCCGGCCGCGTCCGACATCGCGGCGTCATCGCGAGCCTGCGTGGCGCGGTGCAGGGCCACCGCCTGGGCCTCGGCCTGCTCGGACAAGGCTGCGACCCGCGCTGACAGTTCGGTGATGGCGTCATCCTCTCCGTCGACCGGGGCAGCCGCGGCGAGGGCTTCCAGCTGCTCCAGGGTGTGGCCTGATCCGAGGCGGCGCAGCTCGATTTCGGCGCGGTCGAACTCTTCCGTGGCTGTGGCGGCCTCGCGGGCGCGTCGCAGCTGGATCTCGGCTTCGTCATTGGTAGCGGCGCGCAGGGCCGCGCGCAGGCTCGTCAAAGTGCGGGCAGCCTCGTCGGCATCGATGCGGGCGGTCGCGGCGGTGGCGACGGCCGCCCGCAGCGCCTCCTGGCGGGTCGCCTGTTGGGCTGCTGCATGGCGCGCCGCGAGCAGGCGTTGCGCCAGTCGTGCCGCGGCGTCGGTCGCGGTGAGGTCGCTCAGTTCGGGCATGTGCCGGGCGACCAGCGTACCGACATCGGTGGCAAAGCGCGCGGTGGTATCGCGGATGTTGGCGATGCGCTGGTGCAGCGTCGTGGTGTTTGCCGTCGCGGCCCGTAACTCTTCGATCAGACCGAGCGCCGTCTCGGTGGCGGCCGGCGCCTCGTCGGTGGGGCGGTTGAGCGGCGCGCGCAGGGCGGCCCAGTCCGCGGTCCAGCGGTCGAGAGCGGCCTGGGCCATGGCCGCGTCCTGCTGCCGCCGGCTGGCGTCATGCGCCAGGTCTTCGAGGCGTTTCGTCCGATCCGCCTGCCGTGTGCGCTGATCTCGCGCGGCCGTCACGGTCTGGTCGGCCTTCGCCAGCAGCGCCGGCAGATCGGTGGGGGATGGCGATGGGGCCCCGAGTGCTGCCGCCAAACTGGCGACTTGGGCAACCAATGTGGTCTCGATGTCGCCGAGCTCGGCCGCTGCCCGTAGTACGGCGGACTGGCAGGTCAGGGCGAGCTGTCGCGCGGTGAGGAAATCCCGTAAGGCGGCTGGGGACGTGATGCTTGGCGCCCCCGCGGCGATCGCCAGTGCCGCGAGGCTGGCTTGCGCCTCGGACAGCGTCGCGCTGGTGCGCGTGCGTGTCGCGGTTGCTGTGTGCCGGACCGCCTCCAGCTCGGCGATGCGGGTGCTGAGGGCGGTGGATTCCGCCATCTGCGCGCTGTGCTGGATCATGGCGTCGGCGAGGGCGTCGGCCTGGCGCAGTGCCCGGTCATAGGCGATCGGCAGGGGCAGCTCGCCCGCCTCGGCGTGGATAGCCTCGGCCTCGGGAGCTTGCGAAAACGCTGTTTGATGTATTAGCGTCCACAGCCGATCACGCCGTGCCCGCGCCCGCCCGAGGGCGGCGGGATCGGGCAGTTCGGCCTCCCGCATCAGATGGGCGAGACGGGCGTGCTCGCCGTCCAGCGCCTCGCCGACGCGTGCCAGCTCGGTCTCGGCCGCCCGATCGGCAGCCAGTGCCGCGGTCAGTTGCGTCTCGGCCGCGGTCAAGGCGGCCGTGGACGGCGCGGTCGTGCTGGCCAGTGCCGCGATGGTCAGTGCCTCGATGGTCAGATGCTGATCGGGCACCGCGGCGATGGCCTCCCGCAAGGCGGCCTCGGCTTCGCGCAAGTGGGTGCGCGCGGCATCCAGCCGGGCCGCGGGATCGCCCTTGTCGCGTAGCGCCGCGATCAGGGCGATGAGGGGGATGTGGTCGTCCGGCGGGGGTGGTGCTGTCTCCTCCGCCTGGGCCGCCGCCCATCGGTGTTCGGCCATCTGCTGCTCGGTCACGGCCTGCGCTGCGCGCGTCGCCAGGCTGGCGCGCTCGGCGAGGTGGCGCCGCGCGCCGGTGACAGCGGGGGAGGGCGGAAGTTCGGTCGCCGCATCCCAACCCAGCTCGTGACGGAGGCGGTCGATGTCGCGGCGACTGGCGGCGAGCTGGCGTTCGAGGTCCGGCAAGTCGACCTCGGCCTGCAGCGCGACGCCGCGCTGTTGTGCCACGGTGTCGATCTCGATGGCGGCGTCCAGCAACTCTGAGTCGTACCCGGTCGCTGGGTCTGACAGTTGCTGGGCGGCTACCGCCTGCTCGGTGGCGGCTGCCACGCTGGTGGCCTTGGTGTCGGCGGCCAGAGCGTCGCGCCAGGATTTCTCGAATGTCGCGCCGAGACGGGGGGCATCGCTCAAAGCTGCCAATCGGGCCATCGCGTCGCGGCGTGCCCCCAGCCAGGGCCGGATGGCACGCACCCGGTTGCGGTGCTGCAGCTCGGTGGCTGCCGCTGCCTGGGCTTTGCCGAGTGCCGCGCGCGCCGTTTGCGCGGCGGCCACCTGCTGTTCGAGCGTCTGCCAGTCCTGCGGCCGCAGTGCGGCGTGCGCGAGGTCGCGGCCGGCCTGCTCCCATTGCTCCCAAGCTGCCCATAACGGGCGGGCGCGATGCTTTCGGTCGGCGCGGCCGATCTCGTCGCGACGGGCCACGAGGTCGTCCAGCACGGCATTGACCCGGCTGAGTCCGCCGCCGCCCGCGAACAGCACGCGGCCCAGCCGCCCTTCGGCCCGCAGCAGCGCGTCGCCGCCCTTGCGCAGCAAGGCGGTGTCCAGACCGAACAGGTCGGCGAACAGGCCTTCATCCGCCCAGCCGATCTGCTGCCGCCATGCCTCGGGCGTGACCAGGTTACCCTCGGTGTCTGCCAGGGTGCCGCCCCGTCCTTTGCGGCGCGTGAAGCCCCGCGGCCCGTCCGGCGTCGCGATCGTCGCCTGCAGTCGCATCTTCTGCGTACCGTGCAGGAACGCCATCGGTGTGTTCGGGGGGATGTCGAACAGAAAATCGCCGATCGCCCGGCGCAGCACCGATTTACCGCGGGCATTCGGGGCAATCACCAGGTTCAATCGTCCGGGGGTGGGGTCGAACGTCAGCGCGCAGTGCTGGAACGGTCCGTAATGCTCAAGCGTGAAGCCCGCGAGGCGCATTCAGGCGGCGGACGTCAGGGCTGCCAGCAGCAGATCACGCGCGCGGGCCAGCATGGTCGGATCGTGCGGCGTGCGCAGCGGATGGTCGTCGGGCAGGGCGTTGCCCAGCCGGCTCAGCAATTCGACTGGCCAGCCCTCCAGCAGCCCCTCCGGGGGTGATGCCACCAGTTCGTCGATGTGGCGCAGCAGCAGCCCCAACGCGTCGCCGCGTTCGCGGAGCGCCTCGACATCCACGGAAGGTGTGGTGCGCAGTCGGACCGCCTCGATCCAGACCCGCGCGGGATCGATCGCCCGCGCCTCATTGATCACCCGTTCGCGCAGGCCGGCGAGGTCGCGCGTCAGCGCCTCGTGCAGTCTGGTGGCACCCGTCAGCACCACGCGCGCCGCCAGCGGTCGGCCGTCTGCGCGGCTCAGCTCCTCGGCAAGGGCCGCATGGATGGTCGCCAGCACAGCGTCATCGGTGTCGGCGTCGCTGACATCGACGCTGGTGCGCGCCCAGCGAAACGCGTCGAGCACCTGGTGCTCGATGCCGGCGATCCGGCCGGCCTCGACGGTGACCAAGGTGGCGCCCTTCGGGCCGGGCTCATTGGGATGGCGGCCCTGCAGATTGCCGGGAAACACGATCCATGGCGCCTCGCACAGCACTTCGCGCGTGTGGATGTGGCCGAGTGCGAGATAGTCGTAGCGCAGCGCGCGCAGATCATCGAGTGAGCAGGGGGCGTAGCTGCCGTGTCCCGGCCGGCCGTCTACTGAACTATGCAGCATGCCGATATTGAGCAGGCCCTCGACGCGGCCGGGATAGCAGCGCGCCAGATTGCGGGTTTCCTCGGGCTCGGCGAAACTCTGCCCGTGGATCACCACGCCGAGCTCGTCCAGCACGTGCGATGCCGCTTGCTCGGCGCCAAACATCACCAGCCGATCGTCTGTGCTGCGCAAGGCGCGCGTCATTCGGTTCTGCGCATCGTGATTGCCACGGATGACGAACACGTGCTTGCCCGCGCGGGTCAGCCGCGCCGCCTGGTTCATGAAGAAATGGCCGGTGCGATAGTCCGGCCAGTCGCCGTCATAGAGGTCGCCGGCGATCAGCAGGAACGCCACATCCTCCTCCAGCGCCAGGTCGACCAAGCGGCCGAGCGCCAGCCGGCTGGCATTGCGGATCGCCGCTGCCGGCGCCAACCGATCGGCGTCCAGACCGCGCAACGGGCTGTCGAGATGCAGGTCGGCGGCATGCAGAAAGCGGAAGCTGCTCATTTGTCCGGGCTCACGCCCGCCCCTCGCGCCAGCGATGCCAGCCGGCGGCGCGCAGCTCGCAGGCCGGGCAGGCGCCACAGCCATATCCCCAATCCTGGCGCTGCCCGCGCTCGCCGAGATAGCAGGTGTGGGTGCCCTCCACGATCAGCGACACCAGTGCCGCGCCGCCGATCGCGTCGGCCAGCGCCCAGGTGCCGGCCTTGTCGATCCACATCAGCGGCGTTTCCAGCACGAACCGGCGCTGCATGCCCAGATTGAGGGCGAGCTGCATCGCCTTGATGGTGTCGTCGCGGCAATCGGGGTAGCCGGAAAAATCCGTCTCGCACATGCCGCCGACGATGTGCCGGATGCCGCGCCGATAGGCGATGGCGGCCGCATAGGTCAGGAACAGCAGGTTGCGCCCGGGGACGAAGGTGTTGGGCAGTCCGTCGGCGTCCATCTCGATCGCCACGTCCTCGGTCATCGCGGTGCTGCCGATCGCGGACATCGTGGCGGCGAGGTCGACCATGTGGTCGGCACCTAGCCGGCTGCCCCAAGGGTCGAGGCGGCCGAGCGCGTCGCGCATGGGACCGCGACAGGCGAGCTCGACCGCGTGTCGCTGGCCGTAGGCGAACCCGACCGTCTCGACAGTGGTGAAGCGCTCCAGTGCCCAGGCCAGGCAGGTGGTCGAATCCTGGCCGCCGGAGAACAGCACCAGGGCAGACTCGAAGGGTGTCATGCCGGCATCCTGAACGTGATCTGGCGGTGCAGGGAAGGCTGCTCTTCGTCTGGCGCGTCCGCCGTCCTATATCTACGTCATGAACCTCGCATTCGACGACGCGGAAATCCGCCGCTATTCCCGACATATCCTGCTCAAGGAGGTCGGCGGCGTTGGCCAGAGCCGCCTGCGCGACGCAAGGGTCTTGGTGGTCGGCGCCGGTGGCCTGGGCAGCCCGCTGCTGCTCTATCTCGCGGCCGCCGGCGTGGGCACGCTCGGTGTCATTGACGATGACGTGGTCGAGCTGTCGAACCTGCAGCGTCAGATCGCTCATGGCACCGCCGATATCGGCCGGGCGAAGGTGGTGTCGGCCGCCGAACGCGCGCGTGCGATCAACCCGCTGGTGACCGTCGTCGAGCATCCGATGCGGCTGTCGCCTGCCAATGTGCTGCCGCTGATCCAGGGCTATGACGTCGTCTGCGACGGCACCGACAATTTTCCGGCGCGCTTCCTGATCTCCGATGCCTGCGTGTTGGCGCGGCGCACCCTGGTGTCGGCCGCCGTGCTGCGCTTCGAGGGTCAGCTCTCGGTATTCAAGCCCCACGCCGATCCAGGCCTGCCTTGCTATCGCTGCCTGCATCCGGAAGCCCCGCCGGAGGGCCTGGTGCCGAGCTGCGGGGAGGCTGGTGTGCTGGGCGCGGTCACGGGCGTGATGGGCACGCTGCAGGCCACCGAGGTGCTGAAGGAAATTCTTCAGGTTGGTGACACGCTGGCCGGCCGGGTACTGCTGTGGGATGCGCTCGCCACCCGGTTTCGCACCATTCGCCTCAAACGGGACCCGAACTGCCCCGCCTGTGGCGACGCGGCCACGCTGCATGACCTTGCCGCTCATCGGACAGCCGCGGAACCGGTCTGTGCCATCTGACACTCTGGCATCCAAGGTCCTCGGCGTGGTGTTGATCTCCGGTACCCATGAGCGGGCGCACTATGCTTTTGTAATGGCGACTGGTGCCGCCGCGATCGGCCGTGATGTGGTGCTGTTCGCCACCAACGAGGGCTGCCGGGCCTTGCTGGAGGATTGGTCGAGCCTCGACCAACCCGGCCGGGATGCGGCGATCCGCGCACGGGGTGTTGCGGGCATCGCGGAATTGCGCGAGGCCGCCGGTGAGCTCGGGGTACGGATGCTGGTCTGTGAGGCGGGCCTGCGCATGGCCGGTCTGGATGGCGTGAGGCTGGCGGCCGGGGTCCAAATCGCCGGCGTCGCAACGTTCCTGGAGGCGACCAGCTGCGGACAGCTCGTCACATTGTGAGTCGGATGTTGGCGACAGGGGGCTTGACCGGCGCGCCAGGAGCTTGGCAGGCAGCATATATGTCCTGTCGCCCTCCTCTGCTGCCCGGTGTGATCGCAATGTCCGTCATGCTGCTCGCCTCGGCAGTATCGGCGGCGGCGCAAAGCATGGCGCCGACCCCAGACCAGACGCCGAGCGTGCTGGCACCCATGTCCAAAACCCCCGCGTCAAAAACCCCCGCGTCCAAGCCCCCCGTGGCCAAACCCGTGGCCCCGGCAGCCCGCCGGCCGGCGGTCAAGACGCCGCCAGTGGTCGAGCCGCCGCGGAACGTGCATGCCAAAAAGCCGCTGACCACGCCGCCGGCGAAAGCCCAGCCCAGGCCGGCGCCGGTGCATCCCGGCGTGGTCGCTCCCGTGCCCGTGCCCGTGCCCGTGCCCTCCCCCGACGCGTCCGCGACTGAGCCCAACAAAGGCAGCGTGACCGGCCTGCCGCTGCCGCGCTGGGTGTCGTTGCGCGCCAATGAGGTCAATCTGCGCAGTGGCCCGGGCACCCGCTATCCCGTCGAATGGCAATATCGCCGCCAGGACCTGCCCGTGGAGATCGAGCGCGAGTTCGACGTATGGCGACTGATCGAGGATCAGGATGGGGTGAAAGGCTGGGTCAACCAGGCGACCCTGGTGTCTCGCCGAAGCTTTGTGGTGACCGGTTCCGAACGCACGCTGCGCAGTGCCGCTGACGACAAGGCGGCGCCGGTGGCATTGCTGAAACCCGGCGTCATCGGCCGTATTCGCTCATGTGCGGCGGGCAATGATTGGTGCGAGATGCAGGTGGGGGACTATCGTGGGTGGTTGAGACGCAGCGAGGTGTTCGGCACCTATCCCGGGGAAGTGGTCGGGGGCTGACCGGCTTGACGCCAGCCTCGCACGCTTCAGAAATCCAGATCCGCGTAATGCTCGGGCGGCGTAAAGCCCGCCACCCGGTCGGCCAGCAGCGGCCGGAAGCTTGGCCGTGATTTCATCCGTGCATACCATTCCCGCGCCGCCGGGCTCATCGTCCAATCGACATCACCGGTAAAATCCAACACTGACAAATGGGCCGCGGCCGCAAAATCGGCCAGCGAAATCTTGCTGCCCGCGAGATATTTCCGGGTTTCGGCAAGCCAGCCGATGTAGTCGAGATGCTCGCGCAGGTTGGCGTAGCCCGTGCGCAGCGCCGTGGCGTCGGGATGGCCGCGTCCGGCCAGGCGCTTGATGTATTTTTCGCCGTTCAGATTGCGGGTGACCTCATCGTCGAACTTGCCGTCGAACCAGGCCACCATCCTGCGCACCTCGACCCGTTCGCCCAGCGTATCGCCCATCAGCGAGGTGTCGGGGTAGGCTTCCTCCAGATACTCGCAGATCACGCCCGAATCGGGCACCGCGAGGCCGCTATCCTCCAGCAACGTCGGCACCGTTGCGGCGGGATTGAGGTCGAGATATTCGCCGCGGCGCTCCCAGACCTTCTCCTGGCGCAGCTCGAACGGCAGGCGCTTTTCCGACAGAACCAGCCGGACCTTGCGGCAAAAAGGCGACAACGGGAGATGGTGCAGATATCGCATCACCCGATTTATGACATTCCCTTCCGAACCCGCCAAGGTCGCGGCGCCACTGGGGCGACGGGCGAGGGGGCGACGGGCGAGGGGGCGACGGGCGAGGGAGCGACCCTCGCCAGGCTCGTTCAGGCACGTCGGGCCGTGCGGTCCGCGTCGGTCAGAGGCTCAGCCAGATACTTCACATAATCCTTCGGCACGATCTGCCAGAAATGTGGCAGCGTCCGATCCCAGTCGTGCAGCAGCATCTGGGCATAGCGGCTGTTGGTCTCGTCGGCATGGGTGGTCACCAGCGCGCGCAGTGTGCGCTCCCAATGCGCGCTTGCCACGCGTTGCCAGGTCAGCGTGTCGCGGTTGATGCGCAACTCGAGGCGTTCCTCCGGGTCGTAGACGAACGCCATCCCGCCGGTGAAGCCCGCACCGAAATTGTCGCCCACCGCGCCCAGCACCACCACGGTGCCCCCGGTCATGTATTCGCAGCCGTTCGAGCCGCAGCCCTCGACCACGGCTGTCGCACCGGAGTTGCGCACCGCGAACCGCTCGCCGGCCTGGCCTGCCGCGAACAGATAGCCAGCGGTGGCACCATACAGCACGGTGTTGCCGATGATGGTGTTCTTCTGGCTGACCAGATTGGAGGAGGGCGCCGGCCGCACCACGATGGTTGCCCCCGACAGGCCCTTGCCGACATAGTCGTTGGCGTCCCCGAACACTTCGAGCTTCAGCCCCTGCACCGCGAAGGCGCCGAGCGACTGGCCTGCGGAGCCGCGCAACCGCACCGAGACGTGGCCCGGCTGCAGCCCGAACATGCCGAATTTCCGCACGATCCCGCTGCTGAACTTGGTGCCGATGGCGCGGTGGGTGTTCCGGATGTTGTATTGCAGCTGCATCTTCTCGCCGCGCCCGAAGAACGCCGCGGCGTCGGACAGCATCTGCGCGTCCAGCGTCTCCGGCACCTCGTTGCGGCCGGCCATGGTGGAATAGCGCGCGTGCGGGCCGGGGTCGGCCTGCACCAGCAGCGGATTGAGATCGAGATCGTCCAGATACTCGCTGCCGCGGCTGACCTGATGCAGCAGATCGGTCCGCCCGATCACCTCGGCGAGGCTGCGCACACCCAGCGAGGCCAGGATGTAGCGCGCATCTTCGGCGATGAAGCTGAACAGATTGATCACCTTCTCGGGCGTGCCCTCGAACTTGGCGCGCAGCGCCTCGTCCTGGCTGCACACGCCGACCGGACAGGTGTTGCTATGGCATTGGCGGACCATGATGCAGCCCATCGCCACCAGCGAGGCGGTGCCGATGCCGAATTCCTCGGCACCCAGCATCGCGGCGATCACCACGTCCCGCCCGGTTTTGAGGCCGCCATCGGTGCGCAGCCGCACGCGGTGGCGCAGTCGGTTGAGCATCAGCACCTGATGCGCCTCGGACAGCCCCATCTCCCAAGGCAGGCCGGCATATTTCACGCTGGTCTGCGGGCTCGCACCGGTGCCCCCGGAATGGCCGCTGATCAGGATCGCGTCGGCCATCGCCTTGGCGACACCGGCGGCGATGGTGCCGATGCCGCTGCGCGACACCAGTTTGACGCACACGCTGGCGTCCGGATTGATCTGCTTGAGATCGTAGATGAGCTGCGCCAGATCCTCGATCGAATAGATGTCGTGGTGCGGCGGCGGGCTGATCAGCATCACGCCGGGGGTGGCGTGCCGCAGCTTGGCAATCAGGCCGGTAACTTTGAAGCCGGGCAACTGGCCGCCCTCGCCGGGCTTGGCGCCTTGGGCCACCTTGATCTCGATCTCGCGACAATTATTCAGATATTCCGCGGTGACGCCGAACCGGCCGGATGCGATCTGCTTGATCGCCGATGAGGCGTTGTCGCCGTTCGGCCGGGGCGTGGCACGTGCCGGGTCCTCGCCGCCCTCGCCGCTGTCCGAGCGCGCGCCGATGCGGTTCATCGCGATCGACAAGGTCTCATGCGCCTCGGGGCTCAGTGCGCCGAGCGAGATGCCGGGGGCGACCAGGCGCTTGCGGATTTCGGTGACGCTCTCGACTTCCTCGACGGGAATGGGCTTGCGGCCGTCCATGCGGAAATCCAGCAGGTCGCGCAGCGCGATCGGCGGTCCTTTGCGCACGCCTTCGGCATAGCGCCGAAACGTCTGGAAACTGTCGGTGGCGACGGCTTCCTGCAACAGATGGATCAGTCCGCCATCGAAGGCGTGCGTCTCGCCACGACGACGCAGCTTGTAGAGTCCGCCCACGGGGAGCGCGACACTGTCGGATCCCCACGCGGCGGCGTGCAGATCCAGCACTTTTCGGGCGATGCCGGTAAGCCCTATGCCGGAAATGCGCGACTGCATGCCGGGGAAGAATTCGCCGACCAGGGCGCGGGACAGTCCGATCGCCTCGAAACTATAGCCGCCGCGATACGAGGAAATGACCGAGATGCCCATCTTGGACATCACCTTGAGCAGGCCCTTGTCGACCGCCTTCTTGAAGCGCTGGACGGCCTCCTTCAGCGACATCTCGCCGAACAGCCCGCGACGATGCCGGTCGGCGATGCTTTCCTGCGCCATGTAGGCGTTCACCGTGGTCGCACCCACGCCGATCAGAACGGCAAAAGTGTGCACGTCGAGGCATTCGGCGGCGCGCACATTGAGGCTGGTGAAGGTGCGCAGCGAGGAGCGCACGAGATAGGTGTGCACGCCCGCCGTCGCCAGGATCATGGGGATCCCCGCGCGCTCCGGCCCGGTGCCCTCGTCGGTCAGGATCACATGCGTGCAGCCGGCACGCACGCCTTCCTCGGCTTCGTGGCGAATACGCTCCAGTGCCGCGCGAAGGCCCTGTTCGCCTTCGGCCACTGGGAAGGTGCAGTCCACCACGCAGGCGGCCTCGCCCATAGTGGCCCGCATTGCGGCGAACTCGGCGTTGGTCAGCACCGGCGTTTCGAGCTGCAGCAGGTCGAACTGGCTGCTGTCCTCGTCGAGCACGTTGCCGAGATTGCCCAATCGCGTCTTGAGGGACATCACCCGGGTTTCGCGCAGGCTGTCGATCGGCGGGTTGGTGACCTGGCTGAAGGCCTGGCGGAAATAATGATGCAGCCCGCGATACTGGTCGGACAGCACGGCGATCGGCGTGTCGTCGCCCATGCTGCCGACCGCCTCCTGCGCATCCTCCACCATCGGGTGCAGGATCATCTCGAGTTCTTCGAGCGTCGCCCCCACGGCGAGCTGGCGACGGCGCAGTTCCTCGCCCTGATACAGCACCGGTTCGGGCGCGTCGGTTTTCACGATATGGTCGATCTGCTGGATGCGCTTGGCCCACTCGCCGAACGGCTGGCGGGCGGACAGCAGGTCCTTCAGTTCCTCGTCGGTGTAGAAGCGCGCGGCGTCGAGGTCGACGGCGACGGTCTGGCCAGGGCCGACGCGGCCTTTCTCGACGATGGCGCTCTCATCGAGCTTCACCATGCCGGTCTCGCTGCCGACGATCAGCAGCGCGTTGTTGGTGATGGTATAGCGCAGCGGGCGCAGGCCGTTGCGATCGAGGCCTGCGATCATCCAGCGCCCGTCGGTGGCGGCGATCGCGGCCGGCCCGTCCCACGGTTCCATCACCGCGTTGCAATACAGGAACATGTCGCGGTGCGCCGCCGGCATGGTGGCATCGCTGCCGATGCTGGCCGGGATCATCATTGCTTTGACCATCGGCGCATCACGCCCGGCGCGCACCAGCACCTCGAACACATTGTCGAGCACGGCGGTGTCGGAGCCCGCCGCCTGGATCACCGGCTTGATGTCATCCATGTAGGGGTCGAGGGCCGGGTCGCTCAGCCGCGTCTCGTGCGACTTCATCCAGTTGATGTTGCCGCTGATGGTGTTGATCTCGCCGTTGTGGGCGAGCATGCGGAACGGCTGGGCCAGCTTCCAGGTCGGGAAGGTGTTAGTGGAATAGCGCTGGTGATAGATCGCGAAGCGGCTGACGAAGCGTTCGTCCAGCAGATCGGGATAGAAATCGGTCAGGCTCGCCGCCAGGAACATGCCTTTGTAGATGATCGAGCGGCATGACAGGGAGCAGAAATACAGCTCGCTGATCTGGGCCGCGATGGCCTGTTTTTCGATGCGGCGGCGGATGATGTAGAGGTCGCCCTCGAAGGTGGCCTCGTCGGTGCCCTTGGCGTTCCAGATCATAATCTGCTCGATCTCGGGCCGCGTCGCGTTGGCCTTCTCGCCGATGCACTCGACGTTGATCGGCACCTGGCGCCAGCCATAGATGGCATAACCGAACGCCAGGATCTCGCTCTCGACGATCTGGCGGCAGCGTTCCTGCGCGGACAGGTCGGTTTTCGGCAGGAACACCTGGCCCACGCCGATCGGGCCGGGACGCAGATGCTGGCCGCCGCGCCGGATCGCGTCGGCGAAGAAATCCTGTGGGATCTCGATATGGATGCCCGCCCCGTCGCCGGTCTTGCCGTCGGCGTCGACCGCGCCGCGGTGCCACACCGCCTTGAGCGCATCGATGCCGGCCTGCACCACATCGCGGCGCTTCTTGCCATCGAGGGCTGCGACCAGGCCAACGCCGCAGGCGTCATGTTCCATGTCCGGCTGATAGGTGTCCGACAGCGCGGCCGCGTTGGCGGCCCAGGCGGTCAGGAATTCCTCGCCGGTTTCAGTGCGCTGGGTCATGGTGGCTCCCATATTTTTCTGGAAGGCGTTGGGCCGTTTCGCGGAGATGGAGAGAAAGAATCTTCTTTTTCTGGAAAAAAAACCAAAAAGACTTTTCACACGCGTCGTCGCAACGCCGCGGAATAACAGGGAAAAGTTCTTTGGTTCTTCCTTTCAAGAAAGAACACTTCTTGTCTTTTCTTCATAGCTAGAATTTCAGCCCACGCAGGATGAGCTCATCTTTGTGCTTGGTGATCGCCGCCTGATAGACCCGCTGGCCCCACAGCTGACCGGCCTTGAGGCCCTCCTGGTTGACCACCGGCAATTGCTTGACCAGCTTCTGGCCCAGCGGGCTGGCGTAGAAGGCATGCAGGCCTTTGAGCTCGTCGAGACTGAAATTGCGAGCCCAGGCATCCACCAGGTCACCGGTCAGTTCCGGCTCGGCCGCCTTGAAGTCGGGCATCAGCAGGTCGTCGACGATCCCAGACGCATCTTCTGGCGATTTGTTGCCCGCTCGCATCACCAGATTGATGATCTGCCCGCGCAGCAGGCCAATCAGCTGATCGCTCTGATGGTCGACCCCGATCATGCCGGTGACGATCACCGCCTCGGCGCGCACCGCCGGGTCGATCGGCGGCAGTTCAGCGTCAGTGGTCTGGGCGGGCAGGGCTGGCGGCGTCGGCGCGGGTTGCGCCTGAGCGGCCGCCGACAGCAGCAGGCTCGCGAGCGTGCCGGCGATGACGTGATGGCGGGTCATTCCGCGGCCACCGCGACGGCGGTCTGCTGGATGAAGCTGTGGATCGCGGCGGCGGCATCCCGGCCATCGCGCACCGCCCACACCACGAGCGATGCGCCCCGGACGATGTCACCGGCGGCGAACACACCGGGCAGGCTGGTCATGAATGTGCGATGATCGACCTTCAGCGTGCCGCGCCGCGACACGCTCAGCGCCGGCTCGCCGAACGCTGCGGGCAGGTCCTCCGGATCGAAGCCGAGCGCCTTGATCACGAGGTCGGCCGGCACGGTGAAGTGGCTGCCTTCGATCGGCTCGACCGATTGCCGGCCGGAGGCATCAGGCAGGCCGAGATGCATGCGCACTGCGCGCACCCCGGTGACGCTCTCGTCACCCATGAACGCCTCCGGGGCCGACAGCCAGAGGAATTCGATCCCTTCCTCCTCGGCGTTGTGTACCTCGCGCATCGAGCCGGGCATGTTGGTGCGGTCGCGGCGATACAGGCACTTCACCGAGGCAGCACCCTGGCGCATCGCGGTGCGCACGCAATCCATCGCGGTGTCGCCGCCGCCGATCACCACCACGTTCTTGCCTCGCGCATTCAGCAGACCCGGCGCGTCGCCCGTGAAATCGGCGATCATGTCGCCGAGACCGTGGCGGTTCGAGGCGGTCAGATAGTCCAGGGCGGGGACGATGCCGGGGAGCCCGATGCCGGGGCCACCGATGTCGCGCGCGCGGTAAACCCCGGTCGCGATCAGCACCGCATCGTGGCGGGCGCGCAGATCGGCGAAACTGAGATCGCGGCCGATCTCGGTGTTCAGATGGAACACGATGCCGCCCTGCTCCTGCCGTTGCCAGCGGCGCTGCACGATCGGCTTCTCCAGCTTGAAATTCGGGATGCCATAGATCATCAGCCCGCCGGCGCGGTCGTAGCGATCATAGACATGGACCTGGTAGCCCTGCAGGCGGAGCTGCTCGGCCGCCGCCATGCCGCCGGGACCGGCACCGATGATGCCAATGGAGTAAGGCAGCTCGCGACGGGGGCGGATTGGCTTGACCCATCCCTCCTCGAAGGCGGTATCGGTGATGAACCGTTCCACCGCGCCGATGGTGACGCTCTCGAATCCCTTTTCGATGACGCAATTGCCCTCGCACAGCCGATCCTGCGGGCAGATGCGGCCGCATATCTCCGGGAAATTGTTGGTGGCGCTGCTGACCTCGTAAGCCTCCTCCAGGCGACCCTCGGCGGTCAGCTTCAGCCAATCCGGAATATTATTGTTGAGCGGACAATGCACCTGACAGAATGGCACACCGCACTGGCTGCACCGGCTGGCCTGGGCGCCGGCGCGGGCGGGGTCGAAGTCCGCGTAGATCTCTTCGAAATCCTCGCGACGAACCGTGCTCGGGCGCTTCTCCGGCGTCTGCTGGGCCAGTCGGACGAATTGCAGCATACGCTCTGGCATCATCGTCTCCCTTGATCGCCTGCGGCGGCGGCGACATGGCTCTAACCGCGCCGAGCGAGGCCCGGGCGGCGGAATGAGCGATCTCTATACGACCATTCGCGGCGCAAAACGAGGAGAAACACCGATAAAGGACAGCTGATCTGCCCTAATTATTCACTTTTCACTAGGTCAGACATTCAGGGGCGGCTTGCTGGATAAAAAATGGACCGATTCGGTCCTACACGGGTGCCGTCGTAGCGCGCCTTCCGCCCCCCGGCCGGTAGCGCGCAAGATAAGCCGGCACCACCAGCTCGATCGGCGTCGGTACGATCCCGAGATCGACCAGCCCCGGCATCCCCGCTGTCACGACATTATCCCGCTGCAGCAGCAATAACTGGTCCCGGGTCAGCAGCTTCCCGGGTAGACGCTCGAGAATGCGGGCCTGCAGCCCCGCGATCCCCATCGGCACGTCGATCAAAGGCCGCCGCCGTTCCGTCTGCCGCAAGATGTAAGTGAGGATATCCCGCATGGTCCATACCGTCGGGCCACCCAGTTCGTACCGCTTGCCGGCGACGTCCGGCATCGTGAGCACGGCGAGCACGGCATCGGCCACGTCGCCCACGAACACCGGTTGGAACCGGGTGGCGCCGGCCACCACCGGCATGACAGGCGCGATCTGCGCCATGCCGGCAAAGCGATTGAACAGCTGGTCCTCCTGGCCGAACACCAAAGACGGCCGCAGGATACTGGCATTCGCAAATGCCGCCAGCACCGCGGCCTCGCCGAGGCCCTTGGTTTTTGCGTACTGGCTGGCGCTGGCGGGATCGGCGCCGATCGCCGACATCTGCACGAACCGCTCGACGCCATGCGCCGCGGCCCGTCGCGCCATCAGCCCGGGCGCATCGGCCTGCAGGCGCTGGAAGTCACCGGCGCGTGCCTCGGCGAGGATACCGACCAGGTTGACGACCACGCTCGCGCCATCGATCGCCCGCGCGATGGTGTCCTCGCGGGTCAGTGAGGCGAACAGCGGCACCACCTGACCGACCGCGCCCATCGGCTTGAGGAACAAGGCCGCCTCGGGATCGCGCACCGCGACCCGCACGACGTAGCCCAGGGCGGCCAGCCGCTTGACCACATAGCGTCCGATAAAGCCTGAGCCGCCGAACACCGTCGCGACATGCCGCTGTCCGGCGCGGTCGGTCGGCGAGATCTGCACCATCGTTCGCTCCTGCAATATCCGGCCCCTTGATATGCGTGCTGTGGCATCGGCTCAAGCCGTCGACGCGGCACCCGCGCCATTGGTGGGATGTTGGCGGCGAAACCATCCTGTCTGCGCAACTTTGCGCGCCGGTTGGTAACGTCACCCAGTTGACGCAGGGGGATCGCGGGGCTACATCGCCCGCCCACCCTGTTGCCCAGGTGGCGGAATTGGTAGACGCGCAGGTTTCAGGTACCTGTGGCCGTAAGGTCGTGGAAGTTCGAGTCTTCTCCTGGGCACCAACTGGCACCGTGATATCGGTGGCTTATAAATGATCGCACTGGCGGTGCGGCTTTCAGATGATGGGCGTCACGCAATTCATGGCCGACGGTATCATCCACCTGCATCGGCATGACTTGCCGGAGGGCCTCGATCTTGGCCCGGTCATCGCCGTCGACACGGAGACCATGGGTCTCAATCCGCATCGCGACCGCCTGTGTCTCGTACAGATTTCGGCGGGCGACGGCCACGCCCATCTGGTGCAGCTGATTCCGACCGCACTGGGCGGCCAAGGCATGCACGCGCCGCGCTTGGCGGCCCTGATGGAAGATGCCGATGTAACCAAGCTGATGCATTTCGCCCGCTTCGATGTGGCGGTGCTGCAGCATGCGCTGGGTATCCGGGTGGCACCGGTCAAATGCACCAAAATCGCCGCCAAGCTGGTGCGGACCTTCACTGACCGCCACGGGCTGAAGGATCTGTGCCGCGAGTTGATCGGGGTCGAACTGTCCAAGCAACAGCAGACCTCTGACTGGGGCGCGGTCGACCTGTCGTCCGAGCAACTCGCTTATGCCGCGTCAGACGTGCTGCATCTGCATGCGTTGTGGGGCCGGCTGGAGGCCCTGCTCCGTCGCGAAGGCCGGCTGGACCTGGCCGAGGCGTGCTTTGCGTTTTTGCCGGCGCGCGGCGCGCTCGACATTCTGGGATATGAAGATCCGGATATCTTCGCGCACTGAGCGCTGACACCCCATATAGTTTTGTACGCAAGCGACACCCCGCATGATGGGCCCCTCGTCGGCTGTGGCTGGAGTGATTGACCGGCGCGGGCATGGTCACGTACAGCACTGTTACAAATTGTTTCGGAAGTCTGCAAACCATGGTTGGCGCCCCGAATTTCAGTGATCTGAATTTCAGTGATCTGGCACAGTGGCCGGGCCAGGTTTGAGCAAGATGTCGTTGCCTGTGCAGAGCATGCCGGTCATTCGGCGCCCCCCCGACGAGGCCAAGGGAAATGGGCGGCCGCCGCCGACGCCAAGATCTGTGGCCCGCCGTCGCCTCATGGTGAAGCTGTCAAAGCGCGTGTTGCCTGTGCTGGCGATGGCATTGCTGGCCAGCGTCGGACTGTGGCCGGAAATTTCGCGCAACGGCGAGCAGACACGCCTGAGCTATCATGTTGGCACGGTGACCCCGCAGGGCGGTGAGCTGTCGCAGGCGCGCTACAATGGCCTCGACGAACACGGTCAGCCATATACCGTCACGGCCGACAAAGCGCGCCAGGTCGGTGCCGATCGCTACGATCTCACCGGGCCGATCGGCGATCTTTCCACGACATCCGGCGGCTGGCTGCAGGTGCGGTCGACCGATGGCGTTTATATGCAGATCATCGGTGTGCTCGATCTGTCGGGTGACGTCGTGCTTTATCGCGACGACGGGACCGTGCTGCGCACCGATGCGGCGACCATCGATGTAAAGTCCGGTGCCGCCACCAGTGCCGACATGACGCATGTCGAGGGCCCGTTCGGCACGCTCGATGCGCAAGGCTTCACCGCGACCGATAACGGCCAGCTGGTCAGATTTGTCGGGCCGGGCCGCCTGGTGCTCAACGGCGGTCGGCGATGAACCGGCGCACCCTGCTTACCGCGACCGGCGTTGCCCTGCTCATGCTGGGCGGAACCTCGGTCGGACAGGCTCAGGACATCGACATGTCGAAGGGCGGCCCGATCGAGGTCACCGCGCGTGACGGGTTCGAGTGGCAGCAGAACCAGCAGAAGGTGATTGCCACCGGTGACGCCCGCGCGGTGCGCGACAATGTGACCGTCATCGCCGACCGTCTGATCGCCTATTATCGCAAGAAGGCCACCGCCGGGACCCCGGCCCAGCCGGTCGCCGCGACCAGCCCGGCGCCGTCCGATGGCACGCCCAGCGTCGATACCGGCGACAACGAGGTCTACCGACTTGAGGCTGACGGTCACGTCCGCATCTTCACCGCCACCGATGAGGCGATCGGCGATCATGCGATCTATGACATCGACCAGGCGGTGCTGGTGATGACCGGACAGCACCTGAAACTGACCACGCCGCAACAGGTCATGACGGCCAGAGACACCATGGAATATTGGTCGCTGCAGCACATGGCGGTCGGCCGTGGCAACGCCGTGGTGGTCACCACCGACGGCCGTCGCCTGTCGGGCGATGTTCTGGTCGGCTACACCACCCCGTCCGCCACCCCAGGCGCACCGGCCAGTGCGCCGCCGCCAGCCGCAAAGCCGGTCACCAAGCCTGATCCGGGGGCCGATCCCATCGCATCTTCCGGCAAGCTGCAGCGAATCGAGGCATTCGGCAATGTGGAGGTGCGCACCACGGCGGACACGGTGCGCGGCGATCGCGGCGTCTATGTCAGCGACACTGGCATGGCCCGGGTGGTCGGACATGTGAGGGTCACTCATGGCGACAACCAGCTCAACGGACCGGCGGCCGATGTCAACATGAAGACCGGAATTGCCCACATGATCTCGGATCCGGGCGTGCGGGTCCAAGGGCTGATCATGCCCAACGATGCCAATTCCGCGCCCAAGCCTGGTGAGCCCGCGGGCAGTGGCAAATCCTCCGCCCCCCCCGGTGTTGCTACGGGGCCCGCGAAACCGAAGGAAACGTCGCCGTGAACGCACTTCGTGTTGTGCCACCCGTCGTCGGGCCTGCCGGCCTGATCGCGACGGCCGTCGGCAAGGTCTACAAAAAGCGTCCAGTGGTGAGGAACGTCTCCATTTCCGTACGGCGCGGCGAAGCCGTCGGCCTGCTTGGGCCGAACGGGGCCGGCAAGACCACGACCTTCTACATGATCGTCGGACTGGTGCGCCCCGACACCGGGTCGATCAGCCTGGACGGGGCCGATATCACGGCTCTGCCGATGTATCGCCGCGCCCGCCTCGGCATCGGCTATCTGCCGCAGGAGGCGAGCGTGTTCCGTGGCCTCAACGTCGAGCAGAACGTCATGGCCGCGCTGGAGGTGGTGGAATCCGACAAGGATCGCCGCGACCAGATGCTCGACGAATTGCTGGCCGAGTTCGGCGTGGGCCACCTGCGCCGTACGCCCGCGCTGGCTCTGTCGGGTGGCGAGCGCCGTCGCGTGGAGATCGCTCGGGCGCTGGCCTCGCAACCCAGTTTCATCCTCCTGGACGAGCCGCTGGCCGGCATCGATCCGATCGCGGTCGGCGAGATTCGCGATCTCGTCGGGCACCTGAAGGATCGCGGGATCGGGGTGCTGATCACCGACCACAACGTGCGGGAAACCCTGGAGATCATCGACCGCGCCTACATCATGCACGACGGCCAGCTATTGATGGAGGGCAGACCGAGTGAGGTGGTGGCCCATGAGGACGTGCGGCGTGTCTATCTTGGCAAGCATTTCAGCTTGTGAGGCCTTACTGCGTCGTGCAAGACCGGCTGCAGGCGGTCAGAACGCGGGATAATTAACCCATTTTTGGTAAAAATCCGGTAGTCTGCCGCCGATGACCACAGCGCAGCATGATTCTTGCAAGATTCTGGCTTCCATCGCCGGCCTGCCTCGTGCTGCACTGCGGTCCGTGACCCTCGTCCTACATACATAATCTGACCGCCATGGCGCTCGGGCCCCGTCTGGACCTGCGACAATCGCAGTCATTGGTGATGACGCCGCAGCTGCGGCAGGCCATCAAGCTGCTGCAGTTTTCCAACATCGAGGTGGCTGCCTTCGTCGAGGAGGAGCTGGAGCGCAATCCGCTCCTGGAACGCCTGGATGCCGAAACCTTCGCGCCGATCGAGCGGCCCGCATTGGACCAGCTCCCGCTGCCGGCCGCGACCGCGCCGACGGATGTGGCGGACGCGGTCGCGTCGGACAATTTGCCGTCGGAGGCGTCAGCTCCCCTCGACCCCGCCGAATATGCCGAGCCTTACGATCCCGGTGGAGCGTCGGACGGGGCCCGCCTCGGGGATCGCGGCGGATCGCGGGATTTCGACGCCGATGATCGCGGGATCGACGATTTCGCCGAATCCGCGGCCACCCTGCGCGAGCACCTCGGCGAGCAGCTGCGGCTATCCTTCAACGACCCGACGGATCGGCTGATCGGTGCGACCATGATCGCGCTGCTCGAGCCCTCCGGGCGTCTGTCTGTCGCGTCCGACACGCTGGCCTATGCCATGGGCGCCGCCGTCGACCGGGTTGAGTCGGTGCGCCAGCGCATGATGCGGCTGGACCCCACCGGCATGTTTGCCCGCGATCTGCGGGAGTGCCTGATGGTGCAGCTGGCCGAACAAAATCGCCTCGATCCGGCGATGCAGATGCTGTTAGACAATCTCGATCTGTTGGCGCGGCGCGACATGCGCCGTCTCATGGCGCTGTGCGAAGTCGACGCCGCCGATATGAACGACATGGTCGCCGAGCTGCGCCGCCTGGACCCGAAGCCCGGCGCCGCCTGGGACGCGGCTCCGCCGCAGCCGGTGGTGCCTGACGTGCTGATGCGCGCCGCCCCCGATGGGGCCTGGCTGCTCGAGCTGAACCCCGAGACCATGCCCCGCGTGCTGGTGAACCAGACCTTTAGCGCTCGCGTGGTGCCGCGCGCGACACGCGAGGAAAAAAGCTTCCTGGCCGAGAAACTGCAAACCGCCAACTGGCTGGTCAAATCACTGCAGCAGCGCGCGCAGACAATTCTCAAGGTGTCGTCGGAGATCGTCCGCCAGCAGGACGCGTTCTTCCGGCACGGCGTCGGTTTCCTGCGGCCTCTGATTCTGCGGGATATCGCGGATGCCGTCGAGATGCACGAGAGCACCGTCAGCCGGGTGACAGCCAATAAATACATGGCTACCCCGCGTGGTATCTTCGAGCTGAAATACTTCTTCACCACCGCGATCGCCGGTACGTCCGGAGAAACCCATAGCGCAGAGGCGGTTCGCCACCGAATCCGTTCGATGGTCGCCGCCGAAGATGCCGACGATGTGCTGTCCGATGACGCGATCGTCGCCATCCTGCGCCGTGAAGGCGTGGACATTGCCCGCCGGACCGTGGCCAAATACCGGGAAGCGCTGCGTATTCCAAGTTCAGTGCAGCGCAAACGGGAGAAGGCCGTGCCGGCTTGACGCAGAATCCCCCCACGTAAGAGGGGAGTTGCGCCCCTAGTGCCGGCTGGTGGTCCCGAATCAAAGACGTGAGGGATAGGCCAATGCAGATCACGGTATCTGGCAAACAGGTGGATCTATCGGACGCGCTCCGCACGCGCGTCGCCCAACAGCTCGACACCATCGCCGCGAAATATTTCGACCATGCGCAGGAGGCCAACGTGACCTTCAGCCGCGCGCGCAGTTTTTTCACCTGTGACATCAACGTGCATGCCGGGCGTGGCCTGATGTTGCGCGGCGAGGGCGAAGCCGCCGATGCCAACAGCGCGTTCGACGATGCCGCCGAACATATCGCCAAGCGCCTGCGCCGCTATCGCCGTCGCGTCAACGAGCACTCCAGGGACCTCGCCCAGCGCGAGCGGCCGGAAGCTGCGCGGCAATATGTATTGCGCCAGGAGGAGGACGACCTGCCCGAAGCCGCCCCCGGGGCGGTCAAGCCGGCTGCGACCTACGCCACGGTGATCGCCGAGGCGCCCACCGAGATCGCCTTGCTCAGCGTCGGTGACGCGGTGATGCGGATGGATCTGGCCAATCAGACCGTCATGATGTTCCGCAGCAGCACCACGGGCGAACTCAACGTCGTCTACCGTCGCAGCGACGGACATATCGGCTGGATCGATCCGGCAGGCGCTCCCGACGCTGCCAGGTAAGCCGGGGTGATGTCTGATCGGTGACGCTGGCCCTCGCTAGGGCTGCAGGAAAGCCAGCACCGGCGCCAATGAGCGCTCCGGTGATTCTTCCTGCGGCACATGGCCCAGGCCGGGCAACGCTGCCAGCTTGGCGTTGGGGATATCCCGCAAATAGTCAGCCGAATTGGCAAACGGGATCATGCCATCCTGCTCGCCCCAGAGCAGCAAGGTCGGAGCCTTGATGCTGCGCAGGGCCGGCTCGGGGTCCTGCAGGATCGACTGGCGTAGCCGGTCGATGATCGCCTGGCGCACGCCGGGCGCGATCATCAGGTCCCGATACCGCGTCACCATGGCGTCGGTCAGCAGCTTGGGATCCGCGAAGGCCGGGGCCAGGCTCGCGCGCACCATGAAGCCGGGCAGCGTATAGGGCAGCGCGCGCATCATCAGCGGCACGTCAGGCGCTTTGCCATAGGCAAAACCGGGGCTGGCAAAGCCATCCGGCGAGATCAGCACCAGCTTGTCGACCCGGCCAGGTGCGGCGGCAGCAAACTGCCAGGCCAGCCGCCCGCCCATCGAGTTGCCCATGATGACCGCCCGGGGCACGCCCAGCCGGTCCATCAGCGCGCTCAGCACAGCAACCCCTCGCGCGTCGCTGTAATCGCCGGTCGGATCAGGTCCAGTCAGGCCGAAGCCCGGCAGGTCGTAGCGCACCACGCGATAGTGCGGTGACAGCAGTCCGGCCCAGGCCTCGAAGGTCTCCAGACTATCGCCAAACCCGTGCAGCATGATCAGCACCGGTGCGTCGCGTGGCCCGGTGTCGCGGACATGCAGCCGGATACCGGCTGCCTCCACCGTGCTGTCAGCCGGTGTGAGATAGCGCGCTTCGAGGGCCGCGCGGGACGCATCGGGCGTGTACAGCCATATTGCCGTGCCGATCAGCAGGATCAGCACGACGCAGACGGCGATGACGAGCACTCTCATTCAGTGGATTCTCACCGGCTAACGGCCAAGAAACTTGGGCGCGCGCTTCTCCAGAAACGCTGCCTTGCCCTCGGCATGGTCCGCGCTGAGGAACAAGGTCGCTTGCATGTCCCGCTCCCAATCCAGGGCCGCGTCTAGCCCCTGGGCCAGATATTGTCTGGTATAGGCGATCGGCAGCGGCGCCGCGTCGTGCAGCAGCCGTGCGCGGGCGAGGGCGGCGGGCAATGCCGTACCCGTCGGGACCACTTGATCGACCAGGCCGATCCGGAGCGCCTCCCCGGCGTCGATCGGCTCGCCATACAGGAGCATTTGACGGGTTCGGCCGGCGCCGATTCGCGCGGGCAAGGTGTGGAGCAGGCCGAGATCGCCGATCAGGCCGATTTTGTGGAACCCCACCGAGAATTTTGCATCGCCCGACGCGACCACGGTGTCGGCACAGGCGGCGATACTGACCCCCGCCCCGGCGCACCAGCCCTCGATCGCCACCAGCACCGGCTTGCTGCCTTTGAGCAGGCCTCGCACCAGCCGGTGCGTCACCGCCATTCGCGCGCGCCCGCCGGGGATATCGCTCGCGTCCATGCTGCTGATGTCACCGCCGGCACTGAAATGCGCGCCGGCGCCAGTGATCACGATGGCGCGCACGGCCGGCTCGATTTCGGCGCGCTCGATCGCATCGATCAATTGCCGGCGCATCGGCATTGCCAGGGCATTGCGGCGATGCGGGTAATCCAGCGTCAGGATCAACGTCGCGCCATCGCGCGATTCCCGCAGCATGCTGGCGGGGGGAGGCGGGTTATTCATGTCTTGGATTCCTGACCCTCACGTGCGTGAAAAAAGCGCGGGCGAACAATGCACTGACCGGGACGCAAAAAGCCGCACTTGATGGAAAAATGACGTATGATCACGCGGGGCAACGTCCAAATTCCACAATTGCGTATGATTTTTCCTGTTGTTTAGGACGCCTATGGTTGCCCCCCTTGCCGATCGCCGCTCAAGCACTCTTCGTGCGCCCGATGCGCCGCCCCCCCGGGGCGGTCGCAGCAGCTTTATCGAACGCGCCCTTCAGGTGATGGACCATCTGCAAGCCACCGCGAAACCGACTACCGCCTACGATATCGCCCGTAGCATCTCAGCCCCGGTGTCCACCGTCTACTTGGTGACTGAGGAACTGGTTCGTCAGCGCATGCTGGCCCGCAACGCTGCCGGTGAAATCTGGCTCGGCCCGCGGTTGTTTCATTACGGCCTGGCCTATGCCAGTTCGATCGATGTGCTGACGGTCGCAACCGACCAGATGCATGCACTGTCGCGCAGCATCGGCGAGACCGTGCAGCTGTGCGGTCGCGACGAGGATCGCATGGTGGTGATGGCCCTGGCCATCGGCCCCGGCGCCAAGCGTGTGCCCACCCGCATTGGTGCCCGCGTGCCGCTGAATTGGACGGCGTCCGGCAGGTTGCTGGTGGGACATCTGCCGATGGCCGAGCGCATCGCGGTGTTCCAACGCTCCGCCCGTCCGTCCCCGACCGGCCGCGCCGGCACCGACGCTGCCTCGCTCGCTCAGGCAGCAGGTGATGCACTCGCCGAACGCCTGGCGATGCAGGTCGGCGAATCGGACTTCGCGGTCGGCTGCATCGCGGCGCCCATTCGCGCCGCCGACGGCAGCTGTCTCGCCACCATCTCGATCGTGGTGCCGGATCATAAACTCCACGCGGACCCGACCAACTTCACCGGCGCGGTGCAACAAGCAGCCCTCGCCATCGAGCACCGGCTCGGGGGAAGTGATGGGGGCTTGGTGGGGTGAAGCAAGGACGGCCAGGGCTCTACCCTGGACCCGCCAAGGGCCGGAGGCTCTTGGAACCCCACCACGTAAGAACGCACCTATTCTTAGGTTTCGGGTTCCAAGGGCTCCGCCCTTGGTGGGGTCGAGGGGCAAAGCTCCCGCCTTGCGTGCTTCACCCCGCCGAAGCCTCCCATCAATGCACCCGACCCTGCTGGTGGGGGCTGTCGAGGCTGAAGGTCGGGATTTCGGCGTCGAAGGGTTCGCCCGAGTCGGTGACCACCATGTGATAGGCGCCCCCCATGATGCCCGACGGGGTTTCGAGCGGGGTTCCGCTGGTATATTCGAAGGTCTCGCCTGGCGAGATGGTCGGCTGTTTGCCGATCACGCCATCGCCGCCGACCTCCTGGGTGCGGCCTCGCGCGTCGGTCACCCGCCAACTGCGTCGGAGCAGCTTTACGGTTTCCTGTCCCTGGTTGGTGATGCGCACCCGATAGGCCCAGACGAAGCGGCTGTCCTCGGGCTTTGACTGGTCCTCCAGATAGAAGGACCGGACATTGACGCGGATGCCTCGTGTGATGGCGCTGTAATCTTCGGTCATGGAACTGTCTCCGGCGCACGATTCAACGCGTGCGCCGGAGCAATGTCCAGTCTGCCGCTACTCGGCGGCCTGGCGGCGCGCCAGGCCCGCCAGCGCCTGGGCCAGATCGTCCTTGATGTCCTCGACGTCTTCGAGGCCCACGGACAGCCGCACCACGCCGTCGGTGATGCCTAGTTTGGCGCGTTCCTCCACGCCGATCCGCATGTGGGTGGTGGTGGCGGGGTGGGTTGCCAGCGACTTGGAATCCCCAAGATTGTTGGACACCGCGATCAATCGCAGACGGTTCATGACCTGGAACGCCGCCGCCTTGCCGCCGGCGACCTCGAACGTCACCAGGGTGCCGCCGCCGCGCATCTGCGACATTGCGAGCTCGTGCTGGGGATGATCGGCCCGCGTTGGATACCAGACCCGGGCGATGTCGGGTTGGGCGGCGAGAAAGTCCGCGACGGCGGCGGCGTTGCGGCAGCCGGCCTCGATCCGCAAAGCGAGGGTTTCCAGGCCCTTCAACAGCAGCCAGGCGTTGAACGGCGAGAGCGACGGCCCGGTGTTGCGGATGAACGGCTGCAGCGTGTCCTCGACCCACTTCTTGCGGCCCAGCACAGCGCCCCCCAGCACGCGGCCCTGGCCGTCGATGTGCTTGGTACAGGAATAGACGACGACGTCCGCGCCCAGTTCGAATGGCTTTTGCAGCAGCGGCGTCGCGAACACGTTGTCGACCACCACGATGGCCCCAGCGGCATGGGCGAGCCCGCACACGGCGCGCAGATCGACGATCTCCAGCATCGGGTTGGACGGGCTTTCCACCAGCACCAGATCGGCGTGCGTGGCAAGGGCGGCGCGCCATTGGTCGAGGTTGCCGCCGTCGACGAACTCGGTGGTGATACCGTAGCGCGGCAACAGGGTCGACACGATCCAGTGGCAGGAGCCGAACAGCGCGCGGGACGCGACGACGCGGTCACCGGCCTTGAGGTGGGACAACATGGCGGCGTGCACGGCGGCCATGCCGGTGGCGGTGGCCAGGCACGCCTCGGCGCCCTCGATCAGCGCGAGACGCTCCTCGAGCATGCGCACGGTCGGGTTGCCGAAACGGGAATATTGGAAATGGCTGACGGTGCCGGCGAAGGTCGCCTCGGCCTGGTCGGCGCTGTCATAGACGAAGCCGGAGGTGAGGAACAACGCTTCGGCGGTCTCACCGAACTGGCTGCGCGTGGTGCCGCCTTGGACCAGCAGGGTGGCGGGACGATAAGGGGTGGTTGGCATGATCGAGGCCCTTCGAGAGTGGGCCGACCGTAAAGACAGCGGTGCTCGAACGGAAGGATTCCGCGCGTCGATCCGCTGGCCTCTTTAGCGCGCTTGTTTTACCTCGCCGCAATCCGGCCGGACAAATCACGAGGGTTGGCGCCATCGGGCACCCAACACCGACACGCTAGGTCCGCCGGATTGCGCCGTCAAGCTGGCGTTCTTATAACAGCGCCTTGGGCCGGCGACCGCGGGTGTAGTTCAATGGTAGAACGGCAGCTTCCCAAGCTGCATACGAGGGTTCGATTCCCTTCACCCGCTCCAGCCCGTTTCTCCACGAAAGCACCAGCATGACAAAAGACGAACTGACTGCCTGGGCGCTCGGCAGTGGTTGGAAGCTGATCGGCGGCCATCTCAGCCTCTGCAAGCCCACGCGTCCCGGCGACGCGATCGTCCGGTTGGTGCTGAAAGCGACGGTTGCCACTGTCGAAATCCGCAAGCCGGTGGGGAAGTGGGAGAAGATGTCCACCGCCGCCTATCGTGACGTGGTGGCCGACCTCGATGACGGCGTGCCGCGTGGTCTGGGCTTTGACAGCATTCCGAGCCTGGCGCGTCTGATGCAGGATAATCGCGATGCGGCGGTGTTTGGCGGCTGACGCGGCGGCAGCAACGCAAGACGGGCACTTGCTGGACCCGCAAAAGGGCAATCCCGTTTGATCCCCTGGTGATCAGGGTCGGCTTCCAGGACCACAACTATCAGGACGCCAGCCGTGACAGGCGCGACAGGACCATCTGCTGGGTGAGGATCTGCGGCAGGATTTCCGGGGCGCCGTGATCCGCTGGATAGAACACATAGAGGGGCACGCCGTCCCGACCCTGACTGCGCAGGAAGGCGGAGATAGCGGGGTCCTCACGCGTCCAGTCGCCCTTCAGGTAGGTGACGTTGCTGGCCGCGAACGCGTCGCGCACCGCCTTGGTGCCGAGCGCCACCCGCTCGTTGACCAGGCAGGTGACGCACCAGGCCGCCGTCATGTTGACGAACACCGGTTTGCCGGCGGCGCGCAGCGTTTCGAGCCGGGCCGGGGAGAAGCTCTCCGCGCCGGCCTCCGCCACGTTGGTCTGTGGCGCCTGGGTCGGCATGATGGCGGTCACCACCAGGATAGCCACGGCGGCCATCCCCGCCAGGGTCGCGGCGCCGCGCGCCACCAGACGGCCGCGTTGGCTCCGCTGGGCGAGCCCGACAGCCCAGCCGGCAAACCCCACCAGCACAAGTCCCGCGGCGACCGCGAGGACGCCGGCTGGGCCGCTCTGTTGGCTCGCCACCCATAGCAGCCAGGCACTGGCGGCATACATCGGGAACGCCAGGGCCTGCTTCAGCACATCCATCCAGGCGCCGGGCCGCGGTAACGCGCGGGCCAGGGCGGGACTGAAGGCCAGCAGCAGATAGGGGGCGGCAAGGCCGATGCCCATCACCGCGAAGATCGCCATCATTTCCGGCGCCGGGGCGGCGAGGGCGGCCACGATCGCGGCCCCCATGAACGGTGCGGTGCAGGGGGTTGCCACCAGCACGGCCAACAGGCCCGTGAAGAAGCTGCCGACATGGCCGCCTTTCGCGGTGAGCGTCTGTCCCGCGCCCTCGAACCCTCCCGTGACAGCAAACACCCCGGACAGATTGAGGCCGACGGCCAGGAGCAGCCATGTCATCGCCGCGACGAACACCGGCGACTGGAACTGAAATCCCCAGCCCGCCGCGCCGCCGCCGGCGCGCACCCCCACCAGTACGGCGGCAAGTGCGACGAAGGTGACCATCACCCCGGCCGCATAGGACAGCGCATATCCGCGCGCATCGCCCCGCGCCGCCCCGGGCAGGCGTGCCAATCCGGCCGCCTTGATGGCCAGCACCGGAAACACGCAGGGCATCAGATTAAGGATCAGGCCGCCGAGAAAGGCGAAACCCAGCATCTGCCAGAGGCTCGTTGTGGCCACGGCTGGACCGGGTGCGGCGGTGATCTGGAACGCGGTATCCTGGCCCGCGCCGTCGCGGAGCGTCAGCACGCCGCGCAGGCCGGTCGCGGGCTTCCAATCGGGATCGGGCTTGAGTGCCAGGCTGAAGCCGCCATCGTTCACGGTGAGCCGCTGCGCCCCATCCGCCAGCACCGCGCCGGGATCGTCGGGGAACAGCCACGCGTCCTTGATGGTGGCGGGTGAGATCTCGGCGCCGGTCACGCTCAGCACGCCGTCGGGCGCGATCAGCGCCTGCCAGGGGCTGGCACGCGGTACGCGCGCCTCGGCTGCCGCAAACACAGGTGCCTGGGAGGACGGGGCGATCGGACCTTCCGGTAAGGTCAGCGCGAAATCGCCCTGTTCAGGCACGCAAATCTTGGCACAGACCAGCCATGTCGCGTGCAGTTTCACAGCGATGCCGCCGGACGGGGCGGTGACGCGGACCGGCAGCAGTACCTCGCCGGTGTAGCCGTATGTCATGATTTGCCCTTCCGGCATGCGCTGTGGCGCAGGCCAGGCAATCGGTCCGGCCGTTACGCCGGGTGGAAGCGCGAAATCCAGTTCCGGCGCCACGCCGGCATCGCCGGGGTTGCGCCAATAGGTATGCCAGCCAGGGGCCGTGCGGAGTCGCAGAGCCAGATGGACCTCACCGCCGGCCGGCACGTGGTCGCTGTCGGAGACCAGGGTTGCCGTCATCCGTTCGCTGGTCACGGCCGCACTCTCGGCGGCATGGGCGGGTGCGCTGGCGGCCATGACAGCGGTCAGCCCGATTGCCATCGTCACGAGTCTTGCGGAAATAGCCATGCTCCATATCACCATATCGCGGCCGCCCAAGATATCGCGGCCGCCCAAGGCCAGCATCGCGCCGGAAGCGCATTGGTGATACGCCCGCGTCGTGCCGCACGATCCACCCGACCTGCCGGTTCGCGATTGCCTGCCCGCATTACGCGCCGCCCTCGACGCCGGATGCAACGCCGTGCTGGTCGCGCCCCCCGGTGCCGGCAAGACCACGCTGGTGCCCCTCGCGTTACTCGAGTCTGATTGGGTCGGCGACCAGCGCATCGTGATGCTCGAACCCCGCCGTCTCGCCGTCCGCGCGGCGGCCACTCGTATGGCGGAGCTGATCGGAGAGCCCGTCGGCCAGACCGTCGGCTATCGCACCCGCCACGAATCGGCCGTCTCGACTGGCACCCGGATCGAGGTGGTCACCGAGGGATTGCTGGTGCGCCGGCTGCAAAGCGATCCCGGGCTCGAAGGCGTCGCCATCGTAATTTTCGACGAGGTGCATGAGCGCGCCCTCGATGCCGATCTTGCACTGGCCTTCTGCCTCGATCTGCAACGGACCTTACGTCCCGAACTGCGCCTGCTGGCGATGTCCGCGACCGCCGACGGCGCCCGTCTGGGTCCGATGTTGAACGCCAGCATCATCGAAAGTGCCGGGCGCGCGCATCCCGTGACCACCAGCCACGCGAGCCGGGATATTCCCCACCTGCGCGACCTGCCCGATACCATGGCCCGCGCGGTGCGGGATGCGTTGGCGGCGCATGCTGGCGACATCCTCGCCTTCTTGCCTGGGATGGGCGAGATCCGCCGCACCGAGCAAGCCCTGGTGGGCTGCGGCGCCTTGGTGCTGCCGCTGCACGGCGACTTGCCGCTCGCCGAGCAGGATCGCGCCCTCACCCAGGCGGTGACCCGCCGGGTCGTGCTCGCGACGTCGATCGCCGAGACCTCGCTGACCGTGCCCGGCGTGCGCATCGTCATCGACGGCGGCTGGCGGCGCACACCACGGCTCGATGCCGCCACCGGCCTGACCCGTCTGGAAACCGTCCGCATCAGCCGGGCCGCGGCGCACCAGCGAGCCGGACGGGCGGGGCGCGAGGCGCCAGGTGTGGCGATCCGACTGTGGAGTGCCGCCCTGCATCGCGGTCTCCCGGCGTTCGACCGCCCGGAAATCCTGGAGGCCGAACTGTCCGGACTATGCCTGGCGTGCGCCGCCTGGGGCGAGGCGCCGGATGACCTGCCGTTTCCCGACCCGCCGCCCGCCGGCCCGCTCGCCGCTGCCGCTGCCCTGCTGGCGGACCTCGGCGCGCTCGATGCGCAGGGGCGCTTGACCGATGCCGGCCGCGCCATGGCACACCTCGGCGCACACCCTCGCCTTGCGGCCATGATGCGGTCCGCCGCCACCCCTGGCGCGCGAGCCCTGGCCGCCGATCTCGCGGCCCTCCTGGAGGAGCGCGATCCGCTGCGGGGCCGTGACCTGCCATCGGACATCGGCCTGCGCCTGGCAGCCCTGGACGGCGCCGGTGACGTCGATCGTGGCATCGTCTCGCGCATCCGCCGGGCTGCCGCGCAATATCGCCGCCGGCTTGGTGTCGGCGACATCGCGCGCGACGGCGACCCCGCCTGGCTGCTGGCGGCCGCCTTCCCCGACCGGATCGCCCAGCGCCGAGGCGAGCCCGGCAGCTTTCGGCTGTCCGGCGGTGGGGGCGCCAAACTGCCGCTTGGCGATCCGCTGTCGCGCGCGCCGCTGCTGGCCGTCGCCGGCCTCGAGATGAGACTGGGCGCGCGCATTCGGTTGGCGGCGCCGCTGGATGCCGCCCGCCTGCCGCCGGTGCTGGCGGCGCGGGTAACCCAGGCGGTGGAAACCGGCCTCGATCCGGTCAGCGGTTCGGTGCTGGCGCGTCGTCGTCGTCGGCTTGGCGCGCTGGTGTTGGAGGATCGCACCGAACCCGCCGCTCCCGCCGAGACTGCCGCCGCCTTGGCCGCGGCCGTCGCCGTCGGCAGCCTGCCGTGGAGCGATCCCGCCCGGCAGTTGCAGGCGCGCGTTGAGCTGGCGCGGCATATCGAGCCGGACGCGGGGTGGCCGGATCTGAGCGATGCGACCCTGGATGCCGACAGATCGTGGCTGGCCGATCATCTGCATGGCCTGTCGCGTTTGGCCGATGTCGCCAAACTCGATCTGGCCGCGATACTGCGCGCGCGTCTCGATTGGCAGCAGGCGAGCCGGCTCGATCGCGAATGGCCCACCCATATCGCTTTGCCCGGCGGCCGCGCCGCGGTCGATTATTGCCAGCCCGTACCCATCGCGGAGGCCCGGGCGCAGGCGTTTTTCGGACTGGCGCACACGCCGCTGCTCGCGGGTGGCAGGGTCGCGCTGAGGCTGGCGCTGTTATCGCCGGCGGGGCGGCCGATCGCGATCACCGCGGACCTCGCCGGCTTCTGGCAAGGTGCCTGGGCGGATGCCCGGCGTGACATGCGCGGCCGCTACCCCCGCCACGACTGGCCAGAAAACCCAGCGGATCGCCCGGTTTCTCCACGCTGACGCGACTTGTTCCCTCCCGCATCCGTCGCCATCTTCGTGTGGAGCCAATTCGGAATTGATGCCATGCGACACGCCCTCTCCAGTCACGCGGCCCGCCTGCTGACGTTTTTTGTTGTGTTCGGTTGGGCAGCGGCCGCCTGCGCGCGGACCGGCCCGGATAGTTTCGCGCCGCTGGTGAAGAAGATCATCCCGACGGTGGTCAATATCGCCGTCACCGAGACCGTCGCCGGCAGCGACCCGCTGGCCGGTCTGCCACCGGAGCTGCAGCGGCAATTTCGCGATCGGGTGCGTCGCCGGAGCCAGCAGGTGGCCGGCGCCGGCTCGGGCTTCATCATCGATCCCTCGGGGGTCATCGTCACCAACAATCATGTGGTGGGAAACGCTGACAAGATCGTTGTGGCGTTGTCGGACGGCACCGAATTGCCGGCCAAGCTGCTGGGTGCCGACGAGCTGACTGACGTCGCCGTGATCAAGGTCGTCTCGCCGACCCCGCTGTCCGCCGCCTCGTGGGGCGACAGCAAGGCGATCGAGGTCGGCGACTGGGTGATCGCAGCTGGCAACCCGTTCGCGCTCGGCGGCTCGGTGACCGCCGGCATCGTGTCGGCCCGCGGGCGGGACATCGGGGCCGGGCTGTTCGACGACTTCATCCAGATCGACGCGCCGATCAACCCCGGCAACTCAGGTGGCCCGCTGTTCAACGAGGACGGCCAGGTGGTCGGCATGAATTCCGCCATTTACTCACCGACCGGGGGCTCCGTCGGCATTGGCTTTGCGATTCCGAGTGAGCTGGTCAGCCGCATCGTCGCGGAACTTCGGGAAAAAGGACATATCGACCGCGGCTGGCTTGGCGTATCCGTGCAGGACCTGCCGGACGGCACCCGTAAGCCCGGCGGGGTTGCGATCGCCGCGGTGGATCGTTCTGGCCCCGCCGCGCGTTCCGGACTCAGGGCCGGCGACGTTGTCACCATGCTGAATGGCCAGGCGATGAGCACGGCGCGGGGTCTTACTCGGGCTGTGGCGCTCACGCCGCCGGGCAATACGGTGCAACTGAGTGTGCGTCGCCAGGGGCGTGACCTGGACCTGTCTGTTATCGTTGGCCACCGGCCCAAGATCGAGGAGAACTGAGAGCATGCGCATCCTGGTTGTCGAGGACGACAAGGACGTGGCCGGATTTGTGGTCAAGGGCTTGAAGGAGGCCGGCCATGTGGTCGAGCATGCCGGCACCGGCCGCGACGGGCTGTTCCTGGCCGCCAGCGAGGGGTTCGATGCGATCGTGCTGGATCGCATGCTCCCCGGCGGGGTCGATGGGCTGCGGCTGCTGGAGACGTTGCGCAGCCAGGGCAATAATACCCCGGTACTGTTCCTGTCGGCGATGGCGCAGGTCGATGATCGCGTCAAAGGCCTCAAGGCCGGTGGCGACGACTATATGACCAAGCCGTTCGCCTTTGCCGAGTTGCTCGCCCGCGTTGAGGCGCTGACCCGCCGCGGCAAATCCGAGGGGCCGGCCACCAAGCTCGCGGTCGCCGATCTCGAGATGGAGCTGCTGTCACGCGGGGTGAAGCGCGCCGGCCAGAAGATCGACCTACAGCCGCGCGAATTCCGGCTGCTGGAATATCTGATGCGCCATGCCGGCCAGGTGGTGACCCGCACCATGCTGTTGGAAGGCGTATGGGACTATCATTTCGATCCACAGACCAATGTGATCGACGTGCATGTCTCGCGGCTGCGCCAGAAAGTCGACAAGCCGTTCGCGATGCCGCTGATCCACACCGTGCGCAACGCCGGCTATATGCTGCGCGCCGAAGCGCCGTGACCGAGCGCGGCATTGCCGCGCTGCCAGCGGAGGCGGCGACCGCCGATCCGGTCGCGCAGCGTCTGACCTTGCCGGAGCCTGGGCCGCTCTCCCCAGAGCGGGTACTCCGCTCCGCTGGCGTCCGGTTCGGCATGATCTATGCCGGACTGTTCAGCATCAGCGCATTGGCGTTGGCGGCGTTCCTGTGGTGGTCGACTGCGGGCCTGTTGGAGCGTCAGACCGATGCCGCCATCAATGCCGACGCGCAAGGGCTGTCCGAGCGATTCGAGGAAGGCGGCCTGCCGGCGCTGATCGACACCATCGACCAGCGGTTGGCCGGCAATGTCGACGACGATGCGATCTACCTGCTGGTCGATCAGAGCATGCATCGTCTGGCCGGCAATCTCGAATCCTGGCCGCGTAGCGTGACCATGGACGTCGACTGGGCCCAACTGACGGTGGATCGTGCTGGCCTGCGCGGGCTTGCCCGGGTGCATGCGCTCGACGTGGTCGGCGGCTTTCATCTGCTGATCGGTCGGGATGTCGAATCGCGCATCCAGCTCCGCCAGGTGCTGGCCGATGCCATGCTGTGGGCCGCGGGGATCGCGGTCGCGCTCGGCAGTGTCGGCGCCTGGGCGGTGCGTGGCCTGTTCCGGGCCACCTTGTCCGACGTCGCCGCGACCGCCTCCGCGGTCAGTGCCGGCGACCTCACACGCCGCGTCCGCGTCACTGGAAATGGCGACGAGTTCGATCTGTTGGCCGAGACCATCAACGACATGCTGGATCGCATCGCCCGCCTGATGGACGGGGTGCGCGAGGTGTCCAACGCGATCGCGCATGATCTGCGAACGCCGATCACCCGCGCCCGCACCAGGCTGGAGGATGCCGCGACGCACGCCAGCACCGAGCCCGAATTGCGCGCGGCGATCGAGCGCGCGCAGACGGACCTCGATGGGATCGTTTCGGTGTTTCAGGCGTTGCTGCGCATCGCCGAGATCGAGGCGGGGGCCAGGCGCTCGGCGTTCGCACCGGTGGCGTTGACGCCATTGCTGCTCGATCTTGCCGAACTCTATGACGCGGCCGCGGAAGCCCGGGGTCAGGTGCTGGATCAGATCATCCCAGCCGACCTGCAGGTGTTTGGTGATCGGGACATGATCCAGCAGGCGGTTGCCAACCTGCTCGACAACGCGCTGAAATTCGCGCCCTGCGACAGCCGGATCCGACTGGAGGCCGAGCCACTGTCGCATGGCGTGCAGATCGTCGTTGCCGACGCTGGGCCTGGCATCCCCGAAGCTGAGCGCCCCAACGCCACAGAGCGTTTTTTTCGCGGCGAACAGTCTCGCAGCACCCCAGGCTCGGGGCTCGGTCTGTCCCTGGTGCAGGCCGTCGCGGTCCTGCATGGCGGGCTGTTGCGGCTGGAGGATGCGCGCCCCGGGCTGCGCGCCGTACTCTGGCTGCCAACCATGACCCTGCCATGATTTCGTCAGCACGACCCGTGTGTACGTTGCCATGATGAACACACGTTCATGTCGGCCCCAGGATGCTGACATCCCGGCACAGCTATAAATATATTATGCTGTCTGCCAAATCTGCTGCCGCCGGGCTGTTGGCATCCTTGATCTGGTTTTCACCAGGCGCCGGACAGCCTCCACCCCAGCCGCCCATGCGGGTGATGACGGATACACCTGAATATTGCCAGCATTTGCAGCGGGTTGTGGATCGCTTGCAGGCTGCCACTCAAAAACAGTCTCCCGACATCGCGATGCTGAGCAATGAGGGCAAGCTGATGTGCGCTCAGGGACTGGTCAAAGGTGGGATTGCCCGTCTGCGCAGTGCCTTGAACCTGTTGCATACCGGGGGGTAAGCCGAGCCGTACGGGCGGGCGCCGTTCGCCTTATCCGCCGGGCGCGTCCAGGTCCTGGCTCTGCACGGGCGGCGGTGCGGGCGCCGTGGGGGTGGTCGGTTGCAGATTGCCATGCAGCGAGCGGCCGATCTGGTATTCCAGCTCCACGTTCATGCTGTCCATCAGCTGTTTGGTCAGGGCGTAGAGATCAAGCTGCACGTCTTCGGCGTCCGTATCCGTCACGGCGTGGGTGCCGACCACCCGCGCTTCCACCGACCCGACGGGCGAGCCGTTATCGCCTTGCAGGGTCAACAGCACAGCGAGAGCGCCGACATACTGGTTGTCGCGCTCGACGATCGAGGCATCCTCGATCGTCGCTGTCGCGCGGCCGGTGTTGCCGGCCGCGATAAGGCGGTCCTGCAGCATCTGGCGCATCGCCTGGACTGGCGGCTCGGGTGACAAGGACTCGACATGATGACCGGGCGAACTGGCCACCCAGTTGTCGTCGATACTGATGCTGGCGACGTTGAGGCGGAACTTGTTCAGATAATCGTAGCTGAGGCGATCGAACTGGGGTGGCGGTGCGCCCTCGCAGGCCGCCAGCAACAGGCAGATCACGGTCGGCAGCAGCAGGCGGAAGGATCGGATCACGGCTCAGACTCTTTGTTTGTGCGGCCCGGATCATGCTCTCCGGGATTGGAGCGTTCGGCTTCGCCGCCGACCTCATTGCGGTCGAAACGGAAATCGAGATTGCAGAATTCGCACGTCATCACGATGGCTCCGTCGATCGCCATGTGATCAAGATCGTCGGCGCCAAAACGTTCCAGCACGCCGGCGAGGCGCTGCCGTGAGCAGCGGCACCCATAGGCCAGCGCCCTGGGGAGCTGTATCGCCACTCCCTCGGTGTGGAACAGCCGGTACAGCAGCCGGTCAGGTGGCAGGCCGTCGTCGAGCAATTCAGCGTCGGTCACGGTAGCGGCCAGGGTGGTCGCGGTGTGCCAGGCATCCTCCTGCGCTTCCTCGTCGAGCAGCGGCTCGATGCCACCGCTGCCGGCGACGCGCTCCAGGATGAGGGCGCTGGCGCGCCAGCCCGACGCGGTGGGCGCGCAGGCCAGGCGGATCATGCAGCGAAGCTGCTCGCTGGTTTGGAAATAATGCAGCGCCATCTCCGGCAGGGTGTCGCCCTCGATCGCGACGATACCCTGGTGGCGGTCGGTCTCCGGCCCCTGGTCGACGGTGAACGCCAGATAGCCCTGACCCAGCAAGCGCACTGCGGCCGGAGCCGGATCCGTGTCGAGCAGCGCTTGCAGCCGCTCGGGATCGGCGCGGGCGTAGCCACGCAACGCGCCGGTGTCGGTGCAGTCGGCGAGCAACATGCTCAATGGACCATCGCCTTTCGCCTGCAGGCTGAACGAGCCGCGGAATTTCAGCGCGCTGGCGAGCACGGCAACCAAGGCCAACGCCTGGCCGGCGAGGCTGGTGACCGAGGGATGATTGTCATGGCGGGTCAGCAGCGCGTCGGCGAGTGGCCCGAGACGCACGAGGCGGCCACGCACCGGGCGGTCGGGCAGATTGAACGGCACGATGCCGCGCGGCACGACGATGTCGGGCACGCCAGGGCGTTCGGGATCGAGGAAAGGAGGAGTGGAGGCCATGCCCGAACATAGTCAGCCGATGGCCGGGCCGCTATCCTCTCGCCAATTGCGAGTGAGAGCCTGATGACCAGACAGTCCGTTGCTGACCCGCGAGCGCTGCGGCCGGAGGATGCCGAGGCGGTCGCGGCGCTGATCCGCGCCAGTTTCGCCAGTTTGACGGCGACGGTGGATCCGCCGCCTTCCGCATTGCGCGAGAGCGCCGAGGCGGTGGCGGCGACGCTCGCGATCGGTGGCGGGGCGGCGTTCGAGGATGCCGCCGGCCTGGTCGCCGTGGTGTTGTGGTTCGAGAAGGAGGGCGGCCTGTATATGGGACGGCTCTCGGTGCGCCCGGATTGCCGCGGCCGCGGCCTGGCGCGCCGTCTGGTCGCCTGCGCCGAGGCGGAGGCGCGGCGGCGGGGCTTGCCACGGCTGTTGCTGGCGGTACGACTGGCCCTTGCCGGCAATCGGGCGCTATTTGCATCATGTGGGTTTCGGGAGACCGTGCTGCACACCCATCCTGGCTACACCGAGCCGACCTTCGTCGACATGGAGAAGGCGCTCACCTGACGGTGCCCCGCAATGCAGGCGTGCGCGCCAGCCCGGCGCCGCCAATGACCAGGCTCGTTAGGCTCATGCAATGGGATCATCCGCCGATGTTCGCGCTGCCGCACCGTCCAGTGCCTGGGGCACGCTGGTCGCCCTGACGCTGGCCCGAATCGCGTTTGGCTACCAGGTGCAGGACGTCGCCAGCCTCGGACCCCAGCTGGTGCGCGCCTTCGGGATGGATTTCGCGCTTCTTGGCACGCTGGTGGGCGTCTACATGGCGCCCGGCGTGGTGGTGGCGATTCCGGTCGGGTTGGTGGCGCGGCGCTTCGGCGATCGCCGTGTCGTCGCCGTCGGACTGGCGCTGATGGCCCTCGGCAGTGTCCTCTCGGCGGCGGCGTTCGGCCCCACCGGTATCGGCGTCGGTCGTGCCGTCTCGGGCACGGGCGCGGTGGCGCTGACCGTGCTGCAGGGCAAGATCCTCGCCGAACGTTATACTGGCCATCACTTCACCTTGGCGGTCGGGCTGATCGTGGGGGCTTTTCCGATCGGTATTGGTACCGCGCAACTCGTCCAGGGGCCGCTCGCCGACGCATATGGGTGGCCTGCGCCGTTCCTCGGCGGTGCCGCGCTGGCCGCGGCGGCCCTGCTGCTGTTCCTGGTGACCTGGCGCGGGGTGGCCCAGGCGCCAAGCCTGAAGATGGCAGGGCCGACCATGACGTGGCCGAGCCGGCACGAGATCGTCATGGTCGTGCTCGCCGGCCTGATGTGGACCGCGTACAACGCCGGCTACGCTAATTTCCTGGCCTATATGCCGAGCTTCCTGGCGCTGCGCGGCCATCCCGCCTGGATCGCCGACGTCGTGCTGCCGTTGGCGACCTGGGGCAACCTGCCGTCCATCCTGCTGGGCGGGGTGCTGGCGGTGCGGCTGGGCGCCACACCGGTGATGCTGTTCGGTACGCTTGCCGGCGTCGCGGCGGTGGCCGGTATCGGGGTTGCCGACTGGCCGCTGGTGTGGGGGTCGGTGTTTGGACTGCTCGCCTCGGTGCAAGCCGGACTGATCGTCGGCATCGGCACCTTGTCGGCGCGACCGGAGAACCGCGCGGTCGGGATGGGCCTGTTTTACACCACGTATTACATAGGCGGCGCGGTGATCCCGGCCATCTGCGGCAAGGCCGCGGACCTCGTGGGCGACCCGAGCGGCGCGTTTTTATGCGCGGGCGGGCTGTCGGCGCTCGCATTGCCATTCTATTGGCTGCATCGGAGGGCTTCAGCATGAGCGTGTTTGCATTCCGGCAGGTCGATGTGTTCACCGAGATGCCGCTGAAGGGAAACCCGCTGGCTGTCGTGCTCAGCGCCGAGGGTCTCGACGATGCGGCGATGGCGGCGTTGGCCAATTGGACCAACCTCAGCGAGACGACGTTCCTGCTGCCCCCGACCGATCCGGCGGCCGATTATCGGGTGCGTATCTTCACGCCTCAGCGTGAGCTGCCGTTCGCGGGACATCCGACACTTGGCAGCTGCCATGTCTGGCTCGCCGCCGGCGGGGTGCCGCGCGGGCCAGAGGTGGTGCAGCAATGCGTGAGCGGCCTGGTGCGCATTCGCAGCGACGGGCCGCGTCTGGCCTTCGCAGCACCGCCGCTGGTTCGGTCGGGCGCGGTGGAGCCTGGGCTGCTGTCGCGGCTTGCGCGTGGCCTCGGCGTGTCGGAGGCGGCGATCCTGGGATCGAGCTGGGTGGATAACGGCCCCGGCTGGGTCGCGGTACGGCTGGCCTCACGCGCGGCGGTGCTGGGACTGACCCTCGATCTCACGCCGCTCGACGGGATCAAACTCGGTGTGGTCGGACCGTGGGATGCTGCGACGGATGGCGAGGCGGCGCAATTCGAGGTCCGCGGCTTCGTGTGCGGTAAGGGCGGTTACGAAGATCCGGTCACCGGCAGCCTGAATGCCAGCCTGGCGCAATGGCTCATCGGCACTGGCATCGCGCCTTCGCGCTATGTCGCCAGTCAGGGCACAGCACTCGGTCGGTCCGGGCGCGTGCATGTGACCCAATCGGGCGATGATATCTGGATTGGCGGCGGCGTCGTGACCGCCATCGAAGGCACCCTGTCGCTCTAGCACGACAGGGTGAGTGCTTCAGATCAGAAGCTCAATCGCACGCCGGCGATGCCATCCCAGCCGCTGGCGCTGCCGTTGCCCAGGCCAACGGTGCGGCCGACATCGACATAAGCGGCGATCTTGCCGACCTGCGCGTTGACGCCGCCGCCGATGCGCATCCCGGCGCCCAACGGGCTGGTCGAGAAATTCACCCCGCCAAGCTGCTCCTTGCCGTTGCCCATGAAGTCGTTGGTGACATCAATCGACACGAAGGGGGCCAGTCGCGCGGGGATCGGGGTCGCGAGATCGTAGGTCCGCAGGGCCCTCGCACCAATCCGCCCGACCGCGCTTTGGGTATCGTTCTGGTGGAACGCGAGGCCACCCGCGTCGGTGAAGTTGTTGAAGCTGAGCGATTGGAACGTGACGGAGGCGCGGGGCTCGACCACCACGCCGAGGCCGACCGGGATGGGGTAGCCGGCTTCAAGCGAGGCGGTGAGGCCGGTGCCCATGGTGCTGCCGATCTGGCCGGCCTGCGGGGTGCTGAAATGGGTGTTCGAATAGAAATTGCCGAGCAGCACGGCATCGAGGTACCAGCCGCGGGCGGCCTGGTAGGTCGCGGTGCCGCCGACACTGGTAACATCGAAATGCAGTTTATCGCGGTTCGAGGTCAGCGTGACGTCCGAGCCGCCGCTGCTGATCACGGCGTCGACATGCAGTCGGTCGCCGCCGGCGATCAGATTGGGTTTCACGACGCCAAGGCCGGCCTGCATGAACCAAAGATCCTGGTCGAACGAGGGACGGCCGCCGGAGGCGGCGAAATTGCCGGTCCAACCTTTCAGGCGCACGAACGTCTCCGGGGTCATCTGGCTCGACGTCGCGTTGGCTGGGCTGGTGCCGGGGATGTTGGGATAGTCGGTCTCGCCGAGGCGGCGGTGCAGATCGTCGGCCAGCGCCTGGCCATACATCAGGCCCGCGGTCGGCAGAGCGCGATAGGCAGCAACCTGGGGCACTTCGATCGGCTGGCCAGCGGCCTCGCCGTTCGGGCCGACCTGGCCGGCGGCGACGACCGCGGTTTGCAGGCGGTAATCATAGACGCTGGTGATGCCGAGCGCCTGCAGTCGGGGATCGACCTCGCTCGCGGCGGAGACGCCCTGGGCGAAGCTGAACAGGCGATACTGATAAGGGCTATTCCCCACGTAGCCGCCGTTCAGGGTGAACGAGGCGGGGGAGGCGGCGCCTCCGACCTGGATGATGGAGATGCCGCTGGTCGGTGTGTTGCCGGTGAGCATGCCGGTCGGGGAGCCGATCGGCTGGACTGTGACGTTGGTTGTACCGACGGCGTTGCCGCTGATCAGCAGCCGATCAGTGATCTGATTGCCCGGGCCGCCGGCGTTCAGCAGGGTGCGCACGGTGACGTTGCCGCCCGGGTCGGCATAGTTCCCGGTGATCGCCAGCGTGCCGATTACGGACGGGTCGCCCGGCGCGATGATGCCGTTATTCTGTACGTTGCCGAAGATCGTGCCGGTGCCGCGCAGCGTCCCACCGGACTGCACCGTGGTCGGTGAGGTGATCGAGCCGTCGAGCTGCAGCGTGCCGGCGGCGATGTTGGTCGCACCGGTGTAGCGGCTGGCGCCGGTCAGGATGGTGGTGCCGGTGCCGATCTGGTTGAGGCCACCGATGCCGGTGATGGTGCCGGGGAAGGTCACGATATCGGCGCGGTCGAACGCCAGCGTGCCAGCGTCGGCGACGTTCCCGACGATGCTGCCGGAGGTGCCTCCATTGCCGAGTTGCAGCGTGCCGGCGGTGATGTTGGTGCCGCCGGTGTAGCTGTTGGCGCCGGTGAGGATTGTGGTGCCGGTGCCGATCTGGTTCACCACCCCGGTGCCGGACACGGAGCCGGCGAAGGCCGCGACATCGGACCGGTCGAATGCTAGCGTGCCGGCATTGGTGACATTGCCGACAATGCTGCCTGCGGCGCCCCCATTGCCGAGTTGCAAGGTGCCCGCGGCGATAGTGGTGCCGCCGGTATAGCTGTTGGCGCCGGTGAGGACGGTGGTGCCGGCGCCGATCTGGCTCACCGTGCCGGTGCCGGACACGGCCCCCGCGAAGGTGGTCACATCGGATCGATTGAACGCGAGCGTTCCTGCATCCACGACGTTGCCGATGATGCTGCCGTTCGTGCCGCCGTTGCCGAGTTGCAGGGTGCCGGCGGTGATGGTGGTGCCCCCGGTGAAGCTGTTTGCGCCGGTCAGTGTGACAACCGTGCCAGCCCCGTTCATGACGAGGCCACCGCTGCCGCTGATCACGCCGGCATAGGTTGCATTGCCGGTGGTCTGGGCGAACACGGTGCTGCCATTGTCGGTGATCGCCACCGGCAGATATTGCGCCTGGCTCTGCAGGATGCCGCCTTGTTCGACCGTCCAGGCGGCGGTGGAGGCGCTGTTGTCGTTGGCCAGAATCAGCGTGCCGAGCCGTACGTCCACGGTGAACGCGTTGGCGGTATTGTTGCTGTCCTCGACCGTGCCGGTCACGGTCCAGGTTCCGCTATTCTGTTTGATCAGCGTCTGGAAGCCGTCAAAGCCGCCGGCGATGGTGCCGGTGCCGGTGCCGTCGAGGATGATGATGTTGCCGGTACCGCCGGCGCTGAGCAGGCCGTTGATTGTGGAGCCGGTGTAGAGGTCGGCGGTGCTGCCGCCGTCCAGCAGGTTGACGGCGCCGTTGACGACGGCGCCCGGCTCGTTGGTGAAGATCAGGCCGTGGAAGTTGCCGCCGAAGATCGCGGCCTGGGCGGTGGCCGTGATGGTGCCGTAGTTGGTCAGCACGTTCGAGGTGCTGGTCAGGTTATTGAAGTTTTCGAACAGGACGGCGTTCGACTGCCCGGCGGTGATCGTGCCGTAGTTGGTGATGATGTTGCCGTCACCCTCGACATCGATCGGTTCGGCCGTCGTACTGATGCCGGTGATCGTGATGGTGGCGCCGGGGTTGATCAGAACCGTGTTGTTGTTCGAGATATCGATGCCGTTGTGGCCCGTGTTGAATGGGCCGACATCCGTCATCTGGGTGCTGTTCACGGTTATGCCGGCGTTGGCGCCAAGCGTGATGCTGTTGCCGTTATAGACCGAGATGCCCGGCGCTTCGGTCACACTAATCTGCGCACCCGACCCGGCGGTGGCGCCTCCGGCCAGATTAATCGTGACGTTGCTATACTGGGTGCCCGCTGGCGGCGTCCCGCTGGTGTTCGACACGGCGGTATAACCGACGGTTGTGTTGACCGATGTCGCATCGCACGAGATGGCCGTCGGCGCCGATGGGTTGGTGACCGTGCAGGCGGCAAAACCCTGTGTGGCGCCTAAGGTCAGCGCCGCCGCGGCAGATGCCGCGGTGAGGACAGGTCGCGTGGCACGCCGCACCGCGTCGTTGCGGAATTTGGCGGCGGCATACCGTGCAGACTTGGCCATGATGCGTTCGTTTCCATCTTTTATCGTCGAGCGTCTGTCTAGTTACGCCAAACAAATCTCTAAAAAGAGAAATATGTCAGACGTTCAGCAGAGCTGGCGGGATAGCCGGTGGTGGCTCCCGCGACAATGCTGAATTATGAGACGGATGCGCTTTCCAAGATCACGATCCTGTGATAATGAACGATTCAGCAATGAAATCGCAAGATCGCCGCTTTGCAACAGATACGACGCGCAAACTCTCGCTCATTCATTATCATGATACAATGATCGATCGATGAAAGAACGACACGATTGAACCGCGCATCTCATGTTGGCAAAGGGCGCCGTGCCTATGCAAGCGGACTGGCCGCCGAAGCACTGGCCTGTGCAGCCGTCGAGCGGGACGGCTGGACGATCGTCGGTCGGCGGCTGCGGACTCCGGCCGGCGAGGTCGACGCGGTGGCCGAGAAGGCTGGTATGATAGCGTTTCTCGAAGTGAAATCACGCGCCAGCCTGGCCATGGCCGCTGCCGCGCTCTCGCTGTCGCAACGCCGGCGTCTGCTCGCCGCCGCTGAGATCCTGCTCGTCGCGAATCCGGGCTGGGGCCAGGCGGGCGTCCGCTTCGATGTTGTGCTGGTCGATCCCGCGGGGCAGGTGCGGCGGATCGTCGACGCGTTTCGCGATGATGGCGAGGCCTGAGCCAACGCCCGCGACAGGTCAGCGGAGATGCGGCATCATCGGTGGCGCGATTCGCAGAACGGGTGGTCCGATGGGTGAGGCTGACAATTGGATCTGGGTGGCCGCAGTGTCCGACGTTGCCAAGGGCACGGCCATTCCGGTCGAGATCATGGGCATGTCGCTGGCGGTGTATCATCTCGATGACGGATCGGTCTGGGTGACCGACAATATTTGCACCCACGCCTTCGCCCTGCTGACCGATGGCTGGCTGGAGGATGGGGTGATCGAGTGCCCGCTGCATGCCGGGCAATTCGACGTGCGCACAGGCAAGGGTATGGGGCCGCCGATCGACGACGATCTGCGCACCTTCAAAGTGCGTGTCGATGGCGGTGCCATCATGATCGAACTGCCCGCGTGAGCGACGTTCTCGGGAACGGGTAACGAGATGGCCGATCTCGATCTGCTGATGCTACAGCGCAGGGTCGACAGGCTGCTGGCGCCGTGGACCCGGACAGATGGGCCGGGCATGGCGGTCGGGGTGGTGCAAGATGACCGCCTGGTACTGCACCGGCAGGTCGGCATGGCCAGTCTGGAGCTTGGCGTCCCGCTCGCCCCGGACAGCGTGTTTCGGATCGCCTCGGTCAGCAAGCAATTCACCTGTGCCGTGGTCCTGATGCTGGCGGCCGAGGGGCGGCTGTCGGTTGCGGATTCAGTGCGGACCTTTGTGCCGGAATTGCCGGACTATGGGGTGCCGCTCACCATCGACCACCTCATGCACAACACCAGCGGCGTGCGAGACATGCTGGAGATCATGCGCCTCGGTGGCGCGGATCTGTCGTTTGCCTGCACGTCGGCCGACCTGCTGGCGGCGATCTGCCGACAGCGCGGCCTCAATTTTCCGCCAGGCAGCCGATACTTATACAGCAACAGTGGCTTCATGTTGCTCGGCCTGATCGCTGAGCGCGTCTCTGGCATCGGCCTGCCGGCGTTGCTGGATGAGCGCATTTTCGCGCCGTTGGGGATGACCCGCACGCGGATGACCGAGAGCACGCTGGATCCGGTGCCTGGGCTGGCAACCGGCTATCAACCGCGGGACGGCGGTTGGGTGCGCGCGATGCATGGTTTTCCCCTCGGAGGCGAGGGCGGTCTCGTGTCCAGCGTCGAGGATCTGGCGATCTGGGCCCGCTGCATGGCGACCGGCCGGCTTGGAGCGTCCGGCCTGGTGGCCGAGTTGGAACGGCAGGCGCCGTTTACCAACGGCGCGATGAACTCCTATGCCAGGGGCCTGCAGGTGCGCGAGCGGCGCGGCGTGCGCATGGTGGATCATGGCGGTTCCTGGCCGGGCTATCGAACCCATTTTCTCCGCGCTCCGGCACTCGGTGTCGCCGTGATCTGCATCTCCAATGACGCCGGCGCCGAACCGTCCGGCGTCGCGCAGCTGATCATGCAGGCGGCTATCGAGGATCGACCCGGCGTGCGGCCGATGCCGCCGTTGCCAACATCGGACAGCACGGCGGGTCTGCCGGGCCGCTATCTCGATCGGGCGACGGGCGCGACCTTGCAGCTCGATATCGTCGCCGGCGCGCCGGTCGCGACGCTGTATGGCAATGCCAACCGGTTGATCCCGACGGCGGACGGCAGGTTCGAGGCCGCGCACAGTGCCGCCGACTTCATCGCCACTCCCTCGGAAGATCGCCACAGCATTGCCGTGGAGCTCGATGCCGGTACGCTGGCGACCTATCACCGGGTTGCCGCTGACGCCGTGCTGCCCTCGGATCTCGCCGGCAGTTACGGCAACGACGAGATCGCCGCGATCTGGACCATTGCGGAGGAGGGCGATGCCATGACGGTGCGTGTGGCGGGACCGCATGTCCGGTCGGGGCCGTGGCCGATCGAACCGATCGAAGGCGACGTGATCCGCATCTATCCGCCGGGCACGCAATATCGCAGCTGGCTCGATGTGCGGGTGCGACGCGATGTCGCCGGCGCCGTCTCCGGTCTGGCGGTGAATGGCGGCCGGGCGCGCCTGCTGGTCTTTGACCGCCGGACCTGACACGGAAAGGGAAATCGATCGATGCGTGCTTTGACCGCCGCCTGGATACTCGGCCTGTCGTCCGTGGCGGTGGCCGCCGATGCCCAGACGCCAGCCCCGCCGATGGCCGGGATGCCCCACACCATGCCGATGACTGCGCCCACGCCAGCGTCGCCACCTGCGGCGACATCCGGGTCGACCGAAGGCTACAAGGCCGCGATGAACAAGATGGATCGCGACATGGCGATGTCCTACAGCGGCAATGCCGACCAGGATTTCGTGGCCGGGATGCTGCCGCACCATCAGGGGGCGGTCGATATGGCCCGCGTCGAACTGGCGTATGGCAAGGACCCGGCGATCCGCCGCCTGGCGCGCCAGGTGATCGCCGCCCAGGAGAAGGAGATCGCGTTCATGAAATCATGGCAGGCGCGTCATTCCACCCCATGATACGGCCCCCTGTAAAACGGCAGGATCAGGAGAACGGCGGATGATCCTGCCGGTCCCGACACTCGACCACGTGGTGATCAACGTCCGGGATCGCGTCGACGAGGCGCAGGCGTTGTATGCCCGGCTTGGCTTCACTTTGACTCCGCGTGGCTTTCATACACTCGGTTCGATGAACCATCTGGCGATCTTCGGCAGCGAATATCTGGAACTGATTGCGGCACCCACCGGAAGCGTCACGCGCGGTGACATCCTCGGCTGGCCCGAGGGGCTGAACGGGCTGGTGTGGGGGACCGAGGATTCGCAGGCCTTGCACGCGACGATGGTCGCGGCCGGCGTCGACGTGTCCGAGCCCGGTGAGTTTTCGCGGCCGGTCGCGCTGCCGAGCGGCCCGCGCGACGCGGTGTTCCGCACCGTGCGGCTACCGAAGGAGACGACGCCGGCGGGGCGGCTGTATTTTTGCCACCATCTGACCCGGGACCTGGTCTGGCGCGAGGAGTGGCGACATCACCCCAATGGCGCGATCGGGGTTGCCGGGATGGTGATCGCGGCGGCCGCCCCAAGCCGACTTGGCGCGCTGTTTCGGCGCATGTTCGGCGACGATGCCGTGAGCCATATCGAGGGCGGTGTGCGCCTGGCGGTCGGGCTGACCTCGGTCGATATCGTCGAGCCCGCGATCCTGCAGCGCCGCTTCGGGGCGGCGTCTGCCATCTCCTCCGGCCGCGACGAATTCATGGCGGCACTGGTGCTGCGCACGCGTGACCTCGGCCGGGCTGCCGCGGCCATCCAGGTCGACGGCGTGATCCGCGAGCCTGCGCGACTTGTGGTTCCCGCCAGCGCCACGATGGGCGTCACGCTGGCGTTTGAAGCTTAGGGTCCGTTTGAAAACTCATCTATGGTGGCCAACTGACGCGCTTTTCCTGCGCTCCGTTCGCTCGGCGAGCGACCGAGCGGAGCTCACGATCCATCGGTCGCTCCGCTGCGGTGCTCGGAAAATCACGCCAGCTTGCTCACCCTAGCGAGTTTTCAAACAGACTTTTAGAGCATGATCGCCCAAGGTTGCTGCACTTAAGCGATAAACATGTTCTATATAACAAAGCCCTGGAGCATGATCGCTGCGCGTATCAGAACTGATCATGCTCTAGGCTGACCGGCCGCCAGCAGATAGCCGCGGTAGCGGTCGCGCAATGTCAGCTTGTGGATCTTGCCAGTGGCGGTGTGTGGCAGCTCCTCGACCACGACAATGTCGTCGGGCAACCACCAGGACGCCACCTTGCCGCTGTAGATCGCCAGTAGATCGGCCTTATCGATGATGCAGCCTGGTTTTGGCACGACGATCAGCAACGGCCGCTCGTCCCATTTCGGATGCATCGCGGCGACGATGGCGGCCTCGGCGACCGCGGGATGCGACATCGCGATGTTCTCGAGCTGGATCGAGCTGATCCACTCGCCGCCGGACTTGATCACGTCCTTCGAGCGATCGGTGATCTCCATGTATCCATCGGCATCGATGGTGGCGACGTCGCCGGTGGTGAACCAGCCTTGGTCGTCGAGCGCCGAGCCAGCGGCGTCGCCGAAATAGCCACTGCTGACCCACGCGCCGCGGACCTGCAGATGGCCCGGCCGCACGCCGTCCCATGCCAGCGGCAACCCGGCGTCGTCGATGATCCGCATGTCGATACCGAACACGGCGCGGCCCTGCTTTTCGGCGAGACGCAGCGCGGCCTTGCCGTCCAGATGTGCGTTGCTCGCCTTGGGCCGATTGAAGGTGCCGATCGGGCTGACCTCCGACATGCCCCAGGCATGTTCGATCCGTACATCCTGCTCGCGCGCGAAAATCTCGATCAGCATACGCGGGCAGGCCGAGCCGCCGACCACTAACCTACGGACGGTGTCGAGGCGGGCGTTTGCGGCCTGCAAATGGCGCAGCAGCCCGAGCCACACCGTTGGCACGCCTGCCGCCACCGTGACCCGTTCGGTGTTCATCAGTGTCGTGAGGCTGGCGCCGTCCAGCTGTCGGCCGGGCATGATCAACCCGGTGCCGGACATCGGCGCGGCATACGGCGTGCCCCAGGCGTTGACGTGGAACATCGGCACCACCGGCAGCAGGCGATCGACCGCGCGTAGCGCAAGGACGTCCGGCATGTTGATGGCATAGGCGTGCAGCAGCGTCGAGCGATGGCTGTACAGCACGCCTTTCGGTCGTCCGGTGGTGCCGGAGGTGTAGCACAGCGAGGCCGCGGCCCGCTCATCGAACTCGGGCCACACGTAGTCCTCGTCGGCCGTGGCCATCAGGTCTTCGTAACACAGCACATCGATAGCGGCGGGCAGGGTGACCGGCGGCATCAGCGCGCGATCGGTCATCACGACCACCGCATGCAATGCGGGAAGGCGAGGGGCGACGGCCTCGATGAGGCCGGTGAAGCAGGCTTCGACGAAGATCACGCCATCTTCGGCATGCCCGGCGATATAGGCGATGTCGTCGTGCGACAAACGCGGGTTGATGGTATGGCAGACCGCCTGCATGCCGCTGATCGCGTAATACAGCTCGAGATGTCGATAGCCGTTCCATGCCAGGGTTGCGACACGGTCGGTGGGCCGCACGCCGAGCTGCTGGAGCACCCGCGCCAACCGGCGGGCGCGCCTCTCGATGCTGCGGTAATCGGTGCGGTGGATGTCCCCTTCGAGCGTGCGGGACACCACGTCGACATCCCCATGGCTGCGTGCCGCGTGGCTGATGATCGCACTGATCATCAAGGGTCGGTCCTGCATCAGTCCCAGCATCGCCACGCTCCCCGCTTGTCCTTATGCGGACGTTACCGGGGACGATAGGAGCTAATTGCGGCCGAAGTCACCGTGGGTGTGGATAAAGCGTTTGATCAGCGGAGCGATCTCGCGGCGGAAACGGCCGCCGTTGAACAGGCCGTAATGGCCCACGCCGGCCTGCTCGTGATGCGCATGCATCTCGGGCGGCAGATGGTTGGCGAGCTTATGAGCGGCGCGGGTCTGGCCGATGCCGGAAATGTCGTCCCGCTCGCCCTCGATGGTCAGCAACGCGGTCCGCTCGATGGCCGAGGGGTCGACCAGGTGGCCACGATGGGTGAACAGGCCGCGCGGCAGGAGATGTTCGAGGAACACCGCCTGGATCGTCTGCAGATAATACGCCGCTGACAGGTCCATGACCGAGCGGTATTCATCGTAGAACCGCCGTTTGGCGGCCAGCGGCTCCTCGTCGCCCTGGGCCAGATGCTGGAACATCTGCCAGTGCGCTTCCATGTGGCGGTCGATGTTCATCGCCATGAAGCCGGCCAGCTGCAGAAAGCCGGGATACACCCGCCGCATGAAACCTGGGTGACCGAACGGTACGGGGTGAACCACGTTGCGGGCAAACCAGTCGAGCGTATGCCGCTTGGCGAAGTCGTTTACCGCGGTCGGGCCTTCCCGTGTGTCGATCGGGCCACCGATCAGGATCATGCTGCGCGGAGCTGCTTCCGGTTCGCGCTCGTTCATCAAAGCGACGGCCGCCAGCACCGGCACCGCCGGCTGGCACACTGCCAGCACATGTGCGTCCGGCCCGAGCAGCCGCAAATAATCCATGATATGGTCGACATAATCGTCGAGATCGAAATCCGCGGCGCGGGACGGAACGTCCCGCGCGTCCTGCCAGTCGGTGATATAGACATCGTGATCCGGCAGGAACGCCTCCACGGTCCCCCGTAGCAAGGTGGCGTAATGCCCCGACAAGGGGGCGACGATGAGCAGCTTGGGATCGTCCGGGCGGACGGTCGCTCGGCGGAAGCGCACCAGGTCGCACCAGGCGCGGCTGTCGATGATCTGCTCGGCGATGCCGACCTCGGCGCCGTCGATTACCGTGTGGGTGAAGCCGAACGCCGGCTTGCCGAAGCTGCGGGTGCTGTGCTCGAAGCTGTTGAGGGCGGCGACGGTCAGCTTTCCCATTGGCGTCGCACTGATCGGATTCCAGGGATTGCCCAGCAGCGCCATGGCGCCCGTCGCGAACATCCGCATGGGTGCCAGCCCGGCCCGCTGCATCTCATAGAGCTGATAAAGCATCGGCGTCCTTCCGATGGGGCCACAGCGCAGCCGGGCTGGGTAACGATAACAGGCGGTATATTGCAGTTTGCCGGGCCGCAGCGGCAGGAGGCAAGCATGGCTGCAATGCGGTCGTCTGGGGGATCAACGGGGCTCGTCCAGCCTTGCGTGCTGTCTTATTGGCCAAGCCACCGCAGCACGCCGCGGCCGGCGGCGACGCCGGTGCTGAGTGTGGCCTGCAGCAGATAGCCGCCGGTCGGGGCTTCCCAGTCCAGCATTTCGCCAGCGGCGAACGTGCCCGGGCGATCCCGCACCATGAGATCATCGGTGAGGTGATCGAAGCGCAGGCCGCCGGCAGTCGAGATAGCCCGTGCCAGCGAGGTCGGGGCCAGCAGGCGGACAGGTACGGCCTTGATCAGTTGCGCCAGCGGTGACTGTGATGGGGGGCCGTGCAGCGCCTCCTGCAGGAGTCCGACCGCGACCGGTGGCAGGCCGACCGTCTTGCGCAGATAGGTCGACAGCGACTGGCTGCCGCGTGGGACGGCCAGACGCCTGGCCAGCGCTGCCGTGTCGAGATCCGGCCGGAGGTCGATCTCGAGCGTGGCGTGCCCATCACGCGCGATGGCATCTCGCAGGACGGCGGACAGCGCATAGATCGCGCCCCCTTCGATGCCACCTTCGGTGATCATGGCTTCGCCGCGCGCATGATGATCGCCGAAGCGCAGGCTGATGCGTTTCAGCGGCTGGCCCTGGAAGCGGTCGCGGAACAAGCTCGACCACGCAATGGTGAAGCCGCAATTCGCGGGCCGGAGCGGGCTGACCGCGCTGTCGGGGAACCAGGAGGTCCAGCTGCCATCGGCACCAAGGCGCGGCCAGGACGCGCCGCCGAGTGCCAGGATCGTGGCGTCGGCGCAGAGGGTTGTTTCCCCGTCTGGGCCGGCGAGGCGCAGGTCGCCTTCGGCGGTCCAGCCGAGCCAGCGTGTGCGGGTGCGGATCGTGACGCCAAGGGCGGTCAACCGGGCGAGCCATGCCCGCAACAAAGGTGAGGCCTTGAGGGAAACGGGAAATACCCGGCGGCTCGAGCCGGTGAACACCGGCTGGCCGAGCCCCTCGCACCAGGCGATCAGGGCGGCGGGTGGAAACGCGCCGAGTGCGCCTTGCAAATGTGGTGTGGCCTGGCCGTAGCGGTGCAGTAAATGGGGGAAATCCTCGGCGTGGGTGATATTGAGGCCACCCCGCCCGGCCATCAGCAGCTTGCGTCCGACCGAGGGCATATGCTCGACGACGGTCACCCTATGGCCCGCCCTCCCCACCGTCTCGGCCGCCATCAGTCCGGCCGGACCAGCGCCGATAACCCAGACATGTCGGGCGGGGAGACCAGCTGGGCGAGGGGATGGATCCTGATGCGTCATTGCGCCGTTATGCGCAAAGTCGCGGCCACATGCATCAGGGGCCCAAACTCATCGTGATCTTGCGACCACATGAGACTATCGACATGTTACGGGGACGGCCTCTTCGCTCGCGTATCGTTCACACGATATCGGCGATATGGCTGCAACAGGGACTTAGGGATATGAAGACATTTCGGTTTGGCCTCGGATTGACCGCATTGTGTGCGCTGAGTGCGTGCGCGGTGCCCCCACCGTCGGGTCCTACGGTCGCTGCGATGCCCGGACAGGGCAAGACCTACGAGCAGTTCCAGGCCGATGACGGGCTGTGCCGCCAGTCGGCGAGCGCCATGAGCGGCGGTCCAGGGGCGGCCCAGGCGGCAACCAACAACGCGGTCGGCACGGCGGCGGTCGGCACGGTTCTCGGCGCCGCCGCTGGTGCGCTGATCGGCTCGGCAAGCGGTAATGTCGGCGCGGGTGCCGCGATCGGTGCCGGCGCCGGCCTGATCGGCGGGAGCGCAGTGGGAGCCAGCGGGGCGCAGGCCTCCGCCGGCGATCTGCAGGCGCAGTATGACACCGCTTACACGCAATGCATGTTCGCCAAGGGCAACACCGTGCAGCGTCCGGGGATCCCGCTCTATCCGGCGCCGGTCTACGCGGCCCCCGTGTATCCGGCGCCATATCCTTATTATTACCGACCCCGCCCTTATTACCCGTACTGACCATCGGTGACCGCCATCGAGCCCGCGAACCCGACCGAAGCGGCGATCCTCCAGCGTCGGTCGGTGCGTGGCTATCTGCCGACGCCGGTGAGCCGTGACACCGTCGAGCATCTGCTCGACGTGGCGGCGCGGGCCGCGAGCGGCACCAACATGCAGCCCTGGCGGGTGATCGCGCTGAGCGGCGATCGGCTGCGAGGGTTTTGTGATGGTGTCGCCGCGGCGTTCCTGGCCCAGGACGAGGATGGCATCGAGCAGCCTTATTATCCGACCCCACTGCCCGAACCCTATGTATCGCGGCGGCGCAAGATCGGCTGGGATCTGTACGGTCATCTCGGCATCGCCCGTGGCGAGAAGGACAAGATGGCTGCGCATATGGTGCGCAACCTGCATTTTTTCTCCGCTCCGGTCGGGCTGATCTGCCTGATCGATCGCAGCCTCGCGATCGGCAGTTGGATCGATTACGGCATGTTTCTACAGAATATTGCGATTGCTGCCCGCGCCGCGGGGCTGGATAGCTGTGCGATGGCGGTGTTCGCCGAGTTCCCGAGGACGATCCGCCGGCTGCTGGACCTCACGGAGGACGACGTCATCCTGTGCGGGATGGCGATCGGATATGAGGATCCCTCGGCACCGGCCAACCGGTTGGTGACGGAGCGCGTCGCCGCCGCGGAATTCACCCGCTTCCAGGGCTTCTGACAGACCGGGTTGCCGCTTTTGCGTGGCCTATCTAGGCTCCCGCGCACTTCGCCGCCCGCGCCCTTCCTCAGAGGACTTGTTCACCATGCCCGCATTTGCTGCCGCCATTTTGGATGCCTTGCCCCAGGATGGCGCTGCCGGCGCGCTGGCTGGGCGCGTCTGGCGACCCAGCGCCGGCGGCCCATCCGTTGTCGCGATTCGCGCCGATGGCGTGTTCGATATCAGCCAGAGCTTTCCCACGATGCGAGACCTGTGCGAGACCGCCGAGCCGGCTGCGGCGTTGCGTGCCGCCACCGGGGAGAATCTCGGCCCGCTCGACATGATACTGGCCAACACGCCCGCGGAGACACGCAACGCCAACGCGCCCTGGCTGCTGTCGCCGATCGATCTGCAGGCGGTGAAGGCGGCCGGGGTCACCTTCGCGGTCTCCATGTTGGAACGCGTGATCGAGGAGCGCGCCCGCGGCGACCTCGCCGCCGCTGCGGTATTGCGCGGCGAGGTCCAGACGTTGATCGGCGATGATCTCGCAGCCTTGAAGCCTGGCTCCGAGGCCGCCACGAAGCTGAAGCAGGTGCTGATCGCGCAGGGGGCCTGGAGCCAATATCTGGAAGTCGGCATCGGTCCGGACGCCGAGATTTTCACCAAGTGTCAGCCGATGTCGGCCATCGGCACCGGTGTCGATGCCGGCGTGCATCCTGGCAGCAGCTGGAACAATCCCGAGCCCGAGATTGTGCTGGTGGTAACCTCGCGCGGCACGGTGGTGGGCGCCACCCTGGGCAACGACGTCAATCTGCGGGATGTCGAGGGTCGCTCGGCCTTGCTGCTCAGCAAGGCCAAGGACAACAACGCATCGGCCGCCGTCGGCCCGTTCCTGCGATTCTTCGATGACGGGTTCTCGCTCGACGATATCCGGCAGACAGTGGTGACACTGACCGTCGAGGGCGAGGATAATTTCCGCCTCGAGGGCAGCTCCTCGATGGCCAAGATCAGTCGCGATCCGGCCGACCTCGCAGGCCAATTGCTCAACGCGCATCACGCCTTTCCCGATGGCGCCGTGCTGTATCTCGGCACCATGTTCGCGCCGATCGAGGATCGCGACGCGCCGGGCAAGGGGTTCACCCACAAGACCGGCGATATCGTCACCATAGCCTGTCCGTTGCTTGGGCGGCTGGTCAACCGCATCCGTCCCACCGATCAGTGCGAGCGCTGGAGTTTTGGCGCGGGGGCCTTGATGCGCAATCTCGCGGCCCGTGAGCTGATCTAGCTCCATGTGGCAAGGCCTGGCAGGCGTCCTGGTGCTGCTGGCGCTTGCCTGGCTGCTCAGCGAGAACCGCCGCGCCATCGCCTGGCGAACGGTGGTCGGTGGCGTAGTTCTCGAATTCGCCCTTGCCGTGCTGCTGATCCGCGTGCCGCCGGCGCGGCATCTCATGCTGCTGCTGAACGACGCCGCCGACGCCCTGCAGCGCGCCACCGACGCCGGCACCGGCTTCGTGTTCGGCTATCTCGGCGGCGACCATTTGCCGTTTACCGAGGCGCATCCCGGGGCCGCGTTCATTCTGGCGTTCAAGGCGCTGCCCATGGTGCTGGTGATCAGCGCGCTGGCCTCGCTGCTGTTCTACTGGGGCGTGCTGCAGCTGATCACCGGACTGTTCGCGTGGGTGCTGCGGCGCACATTGGGTGTCGGCGGGGCGCTGGCGCTGGGGGCCGCGGTGCATGTGTTCGTCGGCATGATCGAGGCCCCGCTGCTGATCCGGCCGTGGCTGGCGCGACTGGAACGCGGCGAGCTGTTCGCACTGATGAGCTGCGGGATGGCCGGCATCGCCGGCACGGTGATGGTGATCTATGCCGCGGTCCTCGGCCCGGTGATCCCCGACGCCTTGGCCAATATCCTGACGGCGTCGCTGATCAGCACGCCGGGCGCGCTGGCCATCGCCGCCTTGATGGTCCCGTTTGGGGCACGTGAAGATCCCGCCCGGTTGGTGCTCGCCCACCGCCCCGCCAGCGCGCTCGACGCCGTCGTGCGCGGCACCGCCGACGGGATCCCGGTCCTGGCCGGCATCATCGCCGTGCTGCTGGTGACGGTGGCGCTGGTGACGCTGGCCAACATGATCCTTGGCTTGCTGCCGCTGTCGCCGACGCTGACCCTGCAGGGGATCTTCGCGTGGCCGTTCCGCCCGGTGATGTGGCTGATCGGCGTGCCCTGGTCGGAGGCGGGGACGGCGGCGGCACTGATGGCGACCAAGACGGTGGTCAATGAGTTTGCCGCGTATCTCGATCTCGCCGCCCTGCCATCCGGCGCACTGTCATCCCACTCGCGGCTGATCCTGACGTATGCCCTGTGCGGCTTTGCCAATTTCGGTAGTCTGGGCATCGTGATCGGCGGCCTCGGCGCGATGGTTCCCGAGCGGCGGTCGGAGATCGTGACACTGGGCTTTCGCTCGCTGCTGTCGGGCACGTTGGCAACCTGCACCAGCGGGGCCGTGGCGGGGTTGTTGGGGTAGACGCATGGCGATCATTCTCATGGTCATTCCGTTCCTGGCGCTGACCTATCTGGGCACCTGCCGATTGGGCGTGTGGCGCCGCGCCATGCTGCATGCTGCGGTCGCCTGGGGCGTACTGATCATGCTGATCACCGAGGGGCTGAGCCTGGTGAAGGGGCTCACCTATGACGGTGCCGTCGCCGCATGGGCATCGGTGAGTGTGCTGGTGGTGGCCATCGTACTGCTCAGCCGACCCTGGCGGAGGCGACGTGAAGCCCCGGTTTCGGCGCCGCTGATGGGCGGTGAGACGGTGATGCTGGTGCTGCTCGGCTTTGTCGTGCTGGTGGTGGGCGTGACCGGCATCGTGGCCCCCCCGAACACCTGGGACGCGATGGAATCGCACATGCCGCGCGCCTTCTTCTGGATGCAGAACCACAGCATCGGCTTCTTTCCGACAGCACAGTACAACCAGAACCTCAATCCGCCGTTTCCCGAATTCGCCATCCTGCAGACGATGCTGCTGCTGGGCAGCGATCGGGCCGCCAACATGGTGGAATATGTCAGCATGCTCGGCTCGGTGCTCGGTGCGGCGATGATCGCGCGCAGGCTGGGCGGCGGACGTGGCGCGCAGATTCTGGCGGCGCTGGTCTGCGCGACCATTCCAGAAGGCGCGTTGGAGGCGTCCGGCGCCCAGTCCACCTATGTGGTAACCTTCTGGATCGTCACGGCGGTTTATTTCATGCTGCTGATCGATGAGGACAGCAGCTGGCTCAATCGGCTGTCGCTGGCCTGCGCGATCGCGCTGTGCTTCGCCACCAAGGGCATCGCGTATATCTTCTTGCCCGGGCCGCTGCTGGCGTGCTGGCTGATCGGCCGCGCGCACACCCGCTGGATTCTGGTGCGGGCAATTCCGGTGTCCGCCCTGATCATTCTGGCGATCAATATCGGTCATTGGTCGCGCAATTATCAGCTGACCGGGCTGCCTTTGGGGGTGCCGTGGCCGCCGGCCGGGCCGTTGGGCGGTGGCTACGGCAATGCCTCGATCAATGTCGGCGGCACGGCTGCCAACGTTCTGCGCAATATCTCGCTGCACCTGGCCATGCCCGGTGGCGGCCGGGTGCTGATGCCGCTATTCGAGGGGGCGATGCGGCTGATCGGGCAGGACCCGGGTGATCCGACCCATACCTGGCTGGAGATGGGATTTCGCTGGCCGTTCCTGTCGCGCCACGAGATTTTCCAGGGCAACCCGCTGCATATGCTGCTGGGGTTGGTGGGCCTGGCGATCGTCATCGTGACATGTCGTGATCGGCGGAATCTGCCGTTGCTGCTGTATGGCGGCGGGCTCGTGATCAGCTTCGTGATGTATTGCGCGCTGCTGCGCTACACCATCTGGAACAGCCGATATCAGATGCCGGTGTTCGCGCTGTCAGCACCGTTCATTGCGTTGGTGCTGTCGCGCGCGATGGGCCGGCGTGCCGGGGTGATTGTCGGCTACGTGATGTTTGCCGCCTGCCTGCCGCTGATCCTGGACAACAAGCTGCGCTCGCTGGTGCCGGGCGATGAGGCGAACATCTTTCAGCACAGTCGCGATGATCTGTATTTCGCCGATCAGCATCTGGACATCGCGGCTCCCTTCGAGGCTGCATCGCACAGCCTCGATCAATCGAGCTGCCACGAGATCGGCATATACGCGGCGCTGCATCAGCCGGAATCGACCTTGGTGTTCAGCCCGACGTCGTTCTTCGTCTATCCGCTGCTGGCGATGCTGTATCAGGCGGATCCGAACCGGCGCATGTCGTATGTCGGGGTGACCAACCCGTCGTCACAATATAGCGCGATGACACTGCAGCACCCGTGCACGGTGATCTGCATCGACTGCACGTCAGTGCCCGCAATCCAGGCAACCTATGGACTAAATCATGCACAGAACTTCGGCTACCTTAGCGTGCTAACCAACCCTTAATATTCGGAAGTTTTTGGTTCTTTTTTCAAAAACGAAGAGCACTTCTATCACTTAACGGCAAGGCTGGCGCGTCCAGATGCGAAAATAAGGCATTGTCTGCGTCTGGCACATCGTCGATAGGGCAGCTTGCACGCCAGGATCGTGGTCGATGAAATCGGTCGGGCCGGTCAGGTCTTCCACCAGCACGTCCGATCCTGCGATCTGGCCCATCAGTCGGGCGTGGTCAGCGGGTAATAGCTGGCCAACTTGCAGAAACCAGACGTCGGGTGACTGCACCTGTGGAAAATATTGCTGCGCGCCGGTGCCATAGGATAGCAGCAGCAGGCGATGCCGGGCGGCGAGCGCCAGCACCTGCTGCCATTCCGCACTCCAGTCGGTGCGGGCGAACAGCGGGGCGGGATCCGAAACCGGCCGCTGATAGCGCCACGTCGACACCGTCCAGCGCAATTGCAGGATATGGCCGAACAGGCCGCACACCACGAACAGCATCAGCAATGGCATGCGCACCTGCCCCAGCGGCAAGCTTGCCAGACCAATGACCACGCCAGCGACGATCAGCTGATCGTAGAAGCCGTGCTGGGACACCGAGCCGAACGCCGCGAACACGTAGAAGGCTTCGAGGGCGGCACACAGCACGACCACCATCGCGCTCGGCACCAATTGCCGACGCTGGAGCATCATCGCGATCGCGGCCACGCCCAATCCCCATAAGGTCAGCTCGCCGATCACGAACCAGACCACGGGGCTTTGCAGATAGTAGCCGAGGCCCGCGCCGGCCGGGTGCAGGAACGCGATCGCTGAGCCGAACAGGGTGTAATTCACCGTCTTATAGAATTCCATGCCGGTCAGCGGCGTTGCGGTCGCCAGCATCGGCCCGATTCCGAACACGGCCGTCAGCACGGCGACCAGCAGCCCATAGGTGACCGCGCCCGGCAGCAGCCGCCACACGAGACCACCGATCTTGCGGGACCCCTCGTACCACCATTCGACGACGATCAGCATGAGCAGCAGGGCCGCGAGCACCAGCGGCACGGACGGCACGCTAACGCAGCCGATGGCGGCGACCGCCAAGGCCCACGTGCTGCGCCCGTACAGGACCAGCACGAGCGCCCACAGCATCGACAGCATCACCAGGCTGTACGGTAAGGTGGGATTGACCGAGATCACCAGCGGGCTGAGGGCGGCGACGACCAGCAGCCACAGCCTGGGCCGGCTGAGCACGCGGATAATCAGCGTCCAGCCCACGGCGATAGCCAGAAAATAGATGATGTTGCAGGCCAGGATCGGCCAGAAATCGCGGCCGAACAGTTGGAACAGGACGCGTTGGATCAGCAGAGGTAGCAAGCCATACGAATAATAGGCATCGATCCCCGGGCGGAGGCCCTGGTCGATCAAGCGGTCCATGTTGAGCAGGCTGCCGCGGTCCTTGAACACCCAGAGATCGAGTGACAGCACGTCGGGCAGGGAGCCCGCGATGATCAGCCCGAAGATGAGCAGGACAGCGGCGAACAGCAGCCAGCTGTTCAAACCGCGTTCGAAGCGCCAGTTCAGGGCGCTCCTCACACGTCGCGTCCGTCAACCAAGGCCGCCGCCACAGGTCTCAGGCGCCATGAGTCTCAGGCGATTTCCGGGACCTGCTGAACGGTCTGCTGGCGGAGCAGGTTGCGATAGGGGCCGGGACGCGCGGCCAGTTCCTCAGGCGAACCATCGTCGATCACGCGGCCGGCATCCATCACCACGATGCGGTCGAAGTTCTGCAAGGTGGAGAGACGGTGAGCGATAGCGATCACGGTGCGGCCCTGCATGACGTGATCGAGTGCCTCCTGAATGGCGTGCTCGGACTCGCTATCCAGCGCCGAGGTGGCCTCATCCAGCAGCAGGATCGGCGCGTCCTTCAGCAAAGCGCGGGCGATTGCCAGGCGCTGGCGCTGACCGCCGGACAATTTGACGCCGCGGTCGCCAACCATCGTATCGAAGCCCTCCGGCAGGTCCTCGATGAACTCGCGGCAGCGGGCCGCGGTGGCGGCCGCCAGCACCTCGGCCTCGGTGGCGTCCGGCCGGGCGTAGCGGATGTTCTCCAGCACGGTGCGATGGAACAGGCTGATATCCTGCGGCACGATCGCCATCATGTCGCGCAGGCTCTCTTGCGTGATGGTGCTGATATCGTGGCCGTCGATGCGCACGGCGCCGGCCTGCACGTCGTAGAAACGCTGCAGCAGGGCGAGCACCGTCGACTTGCCGGCCCCCGACGCCCCGACCAGGCCGACGCGCTGGCCGGGCTCGATCACCAGATCGAGATCCTGCAGCACGGGCTCGCGGCCGGGGTAGCCGAAATGCACCTGGTCGAACACCACGCGGCCGATATCGCTGTGCAGATGCGTGGCGTTCGCGGCGTCCGGCAGTTCGTGCGGCGTCAGCAACGAGGAGATCGCCTCGTCCAGGCGGGACATATGCTGGGTCAGGTCCACCAGCGCGACGGCAAGATCACGGGTGCCGTGCAGGATGGTGAAGCCCAGCGAGCAGATCAGCACCATGTCACCGGCGGTGGCCTGGCCGTGCTGCCACATCAGCACCGCCCAGGCGAGCAAGCCCGCGGTGATCGTGGCGGTCATCACCGCATGGATCAGACGCAGCTTTTCCAGATAGAGCAGACTGCGGCGACGCGCGTCCATTTCCTCGCCGATGCGTCCGGTGATCCGGCCATGCTCGCGCCAGGTCGCGCCGAACGCGCGGACCACGTGCATGTTGCTGATCACGTCGACCAGTTCGCCATCGACATTGGCCGCGCGGGTGGCGAAATCGCGATGCATCGGCGTGCCGGCGCGGGCCAGGCGATACACCACCGCGGCCATGACCACGCTCAACCCGGCTAGGGTCAGCGCCATCATCGGGTTCACCGTGGTAATCAGCCCGATCGCCATCACCACCGCGAGGCAGGGCGGCAGGACGTTCCACGCCGTGGTATTCTCGGTCAGGAAGATGGCGTTCGACGTCGCCGTCACGCGACTGGCCAGCGTGCCCGGCAGACGTTCGGAAAAATAGCTCGGCGAATGGCCGGACAGATGCACGAACAGATCGCTGCGCACATCGCCGGTCACGCGCACGAACGTGTGGGCGGCGGCCCAACAGCCGACGCGCCACATGAAATTGTCTCCGGCGATCAGCACGCACAGAAAAGCGAACGCCATCCACACCTCGGTGCCGCTGGCCGACGGGCCGCGCGAGACGATGTCGATCAATCCCTTCAGCCCGTATTGGGTCAGCACCGAGCTCAGCACGGCCAGCACCACCGAGCCGAGCACGACGGCATGGCCTGGGGTGTGACGCTTCACGTATTGCATGAGGAAGGCCACGGGGCGGCCCTGGAAGCGGGTGATCGGCGCGGGGGCAGGTTTCATCGCAGCTGGACTTCTCTTGGAAGTGGATGATGTCGCAGTGTCGCCGTGCAATGCGGCTCAAATTGGGCAAAGCGCCGCATTGCGATAAAAAAAGAGTCTGCCGACGCATTCGTTCCCGCGATCGCCAGGACGTGGTTTTCCCAAGTCCTGTGCAGGCGGTTTGCGGATCAACATCAACTTGGCCTGGTATGTTCTTGTTAAGAAAGGCGGAGGCTTTTGCGGGGCGTGGCGGCGTGCGATCGGGCAGGAACAATCCCGCGAGGCGCGCCGGGATCGCTTGGCGAAAACGCCCGCAAATTGCGTCGGTTACGCCGACTTTCCGCCACATTCGACCGTTAGGTATAGGTCAGCGCCGAAGCCGAGGGGGTTCCCTGGGGTCTGCGTGCCGTCTGCACCCAAGGCTTTCCCCATCCGAGAGGGACTTATCCATGCGTATCGCTCAGATTGCGCCCTTGTTCGAGGCTGTCCCCCCCAAACTCTACGGTGGCACCGAGCGCGTCGTCTCCGCGCTGACCGAGGAACTGGTGGCCATGGGCCACGACGTCACCTTGTTTGCCAGCGGCGATTCCGTGACCTCGGCGAAGCTGGATGCGCCCTGGCCGCAGGCGCTGCGTCTCGACCCCGCGATCCGCGACTGGGTCGCCACCTATCATCTCATGCTGGAATACGTCTATCGCCGGCGTGACCAGTTCGACATCCTGCATTTCCATATCGACTATTTCCCGAATTCGCTGTTCAGCACCCAGAAGGTTCCGTTCCTGACGACCCTGCACGGCAGGCTCGACCTGAACGAGTTTGGCGCCGTATACCGGATGTTCCCGAATGCGCCGCTGGTGTCGATCTCGGACAGCCAGCGCAAGCCGGTGCCGGATCTCGGCTGGGTGGCGACCGTGCTGCACGGCATGCCCGCCGATCGACTGACGCCGCAGCCGCAGACCGGTGATCGCGACTATTTTGCCTTCCTCGGCCGCATCTCGCCGGAGAAGGGCGTGGAACGCGCAATCCGCATTGCCAGCGCGATGGGCGTGAAGCTGAAGGTCGCAGCCAAGGTCGACCGGGCCGATGAAGAGTATTATCGGACCTCGGTGCAGCCGCTGCTGGCCACCGCAGACGTCGAGTTCATCGGCGAGATCAACGACGCGCAGAAGCCCGCGTTCCTGTCCGGCGCCAAGGCGCTGCTGTTTCCGATCGACTGGCCGGAGCCGTTCGGCCTGGTGATGATCGAGGCGATGGCCTGTGGCTGCCCGGTGATCGCGATGCGTCGCGGCAGCGTGCCCGAGGTGATGGATGACGGTCTGACCGGCTTCATCGTCGATAATGTCGAGGAAGCCATCGCCGCCTGCGGCAAGCTCGACACGCTCGATCGCGCCGCTGTGCGCCGCCAGTTCGACAAGCGCTGGACCTCTCGCCGGATGGCCGAGGACTATGTCGACGTTTATGAAGAACTGATCAGCGCTAAGACCGTGAAGCTGCGCGCTGTCGGCGACTGACGACGTGCGCCGTGGGTGGAATACGCATTCCACCCACGGCCTAATTCGCCCGGTTTTTCCCCCCAGTCGTGATCCATCCGACAACGGCGGTGGCGATATAGAGGCCGCCGCATAACAGGATCACCGCCGGCGCGCCCAGCAGCGTGCAGACGATGGGCGCCAGCAGCATGGCGATCAGCGTTCCGGAATAGACCATGATCAGATAAGCGCGCATCGCCGCTGCGATCTGCTCGCGCGGGATCAGCATTTGCCGCAGCGTGGCGAACGGGATGTCCTTCAGCGGGCCGCCGAATCCCGATAGTGCCGAAGCGGCGATGAGCCCGGCCAGTCGCCACGCTGGTGGCAACGGTGCGATGATGGCGACGCCCATCAAGGCAATGCCGCTACCGGTGAGCGTCACGCCGGCAAATATCTGTAGCCTTGGGTGCTGCGGCAGCTCGCGACTGCCGACGATGAGGTTGGCGACCAGGTTGCTGACGCCGTAGCAGGAGATCACCAGCCCGTACAGGCCGAGACCATCGGCGCGATCGTGCAGCCCCGCGATCACCAGTGGCACGGCCAGGAAGAACACAGCGTACCAAGCACCATTGAGCACACCGCTGACGCGGAGCAGGTAGCCCAGCAGCCGGTCCTGCCGCATGGCCCGGAAACCCGTGCTGGCCGCACGCCGCCAGGCCACCCGGCCGACCGCGCGCGGCGAAACGATGACGGCGCGAAGCGAGGCGACGGCGAGGGCGGATACCAGGAAACTCAGCCCGTCCAGGGTGAAGAAATGCATGGGCGCCACCGCAGCCCCGATCACCGCGATCAGGCCGGGACCGAGCAGGCGCGCCAGGCGATCGGTGGCATCCAGCAGCCCGTTCGCCGCCACCAGCATGCGGGGTTCGGCGATCAGTGTGGGCAGCAGCGTCTGCAGGGCCGGCTGAAAGAACGCCTCGCCGACCGCCAGCACGACGACAGCCAACACCAGCATCACAGCTGGGGGGTGGCCCGCCGTGAGCCAGGCCGCGACCAGCGCCAGCAGCACCGCGCCGCGTGCCAGATCGGCCGCCACCATCGTCCGACGGCGATCCCACCGATCCGCGATCCCGCCGCCGACGGTTGCCGCCACCAGCACCATGCCGGCTCGTGCCGCGCCCAGATAGCCGGCGGCCGGCCCAAGGACACTGATCGCCACCCAGCCGAGGGCCACGGCGTAGAGCTGGTCACCCAGCGAGGAAAACGCCAGCGCCGACCACACCCGCGCCACCGAGCCATCGCGCAGTGGAGCAAGAATACGCAAACCAACCTCATGCGAGTGCGACTGATTTGCAATTGTGCCGATATCGTCGTGGTCTGGCAACCGGCTTCGCATTGACCCGTCGATCCCCCTCGCGGACACTTGTCGGATGACCCCATGAGGACGCGAACAATGTCATATCGAAGCGTGCTAGCCGGTGGATTGCCGCTGACCCTGGCATTGGTCCTGGTCACGATGCTGGCGCCCACTGCCGTGCACGCCGATACGCTCGTGGTCTGCACCGAAGCCAGCCCCGACGCCCTGAATGCCGCGCTGAGCACCGCGAACACTAGCTTTGACGTCTCCGAACAGACCTCGGACCGACTGGTCGAGATGGAAATCGGCGGCTCTGCGATCAAGCCCGGCCTGGCCGACTCCTGGACCATCTCCGACGATGGGCTGCTCTATACGTTCCATTTGCGCCACGGCGTGAAGTTCCAGTCCAACGCGGTCTTCAAACCGACCCGGGATTTCAATGCCGACGACGTGGTGTTCAGCTTCAATCGCATGCTCGATCACACCAGCGCCTGGTACAAGGTCAACGGCGGCACCTACGACATGTTTGCCTCGTTCATTGAGCCCAGCCTGTTGTCGGTGACGAAATCGGCCGACGATGTCGTGCAGTTTCATCTGAAGTCGCAGTCTGCCTCGCTACTCAGCGCATTGTCGGTGCAATCCTTCTCTATCTCGTCGGCCGAATATGCCGCCGCGATGGATAAGGCCGGTACGCCGCAGCAGCTCGATCTCGCACCGATCGGCACCGGCCCGTTCCAACTGGTGCAATATCAGAAAGACAGACTGCTGCGGTTTCGCGCCTTCGCGGATTTCTGGGGCAAGACCGGCGGCATGCCCGAGCGGGCGCCCAAAGTGGATAATCTGGTGTTTTCCATCACGCCCGATGCGTCCGTGAGGTTGGCGAAGCTCAAGACCAACGAGTGTCAAGTGGCGCGCTATCCCAACCCGGCCGATATCGAGGCGATCCGCGCCGAGCCGGGCCTCGCGCTGCAGGAAGCCACTATCGCCTCGGCCAGCTATCTCGCGCTGCGCACCGACCGCAAACCGTTCGACGATGGGCGCGTGCGCAAAGCCCTGGCGATGGCGATCGACCTCGATAGTCTGGTCAAGGCAGTCTACCAGGGCACCGGCACACCGACGGCCGCCCTCGTGCCGCCATCCCTGTGGGGCCATAACGGCGAGGTGAAGCCATACTCCTACGATCCGGATGCCGCCCGCGCGTTGCTCAAGGAAGCCGGCTACCCCGACGGCTTCAGCACCGATCTATGGGCCATCCCGGTGGTGCGCGCCTATATGCCCAACGGCAAACGGGCAGGTGAGCTGATCCAGGCGGACTGGGCGAAGATCGGCGTCACCGCCAAGATCACCACCTTCGAATGGGGCGAATATCTGCGCCGCCGCCGCCAGGGCGAAGGCAATGTCGGTATGGGCGGGGGAACCTGGGATTACCCGGACCCGAGCGAGCAGATGGTCAATTTCACCTGCCGGGCGCTGCCCACCGGGCGCAACCTGGCGGACTGGTGCAATCAACAATACAGCGATCTCGTCGATCAGGCCAACCTCGTGACCGATCAGACGGAGCGCGCCAGGCTCTATAGCAAGGCCCAGCAGGTTATGCATGACGACGTGCCGATCATCCTGTTCGCCGACGCCAAGGCATTCCTTGCCCAGCGCGGAACCGTACAGGGCTTGAAAATTCACTTCCTCGGCGGCCAGCCGTTCGGTGGCGTCAGCCTGTCACAATAGGAGCCCATCCCATGCAACTGGCACTCGCCACCTGGCAGGAAGTCGAAGACTATCTGCGTACCTCGGACGGCATCATCGTGCCGATCGGCTCGACCGAGCAGCACGGTCCAAACGGCCTGATCGGCACCGACCATCTTTGTGCCGAAGTGGTGGCCAAAGGCGTCGGCGACAAAATCGGTTGCGCTGTCGCGCCGACCATCACCTACGGCATGTCGCAGCACCATCTCGGCTTTACCGGCTCGGCGACCCTGCGGCCCAGTACGCTGATGCTGGTGGTGCGCGATATCGTGCAGTCGCTCGCCGTGCACGGGTTCCGGCATTTTTTCTTCATCAACGGCCACGGCGGCAATGTCGCCACCGTCACCGCGGCGTTCGATGAAATCTACGCCGGCGTGTCACTCGGCGACGGTACCAAGCCCGCCCGCTGCAAAATGGTGTTTTGGTCCGGTGGCCCCCGAGGCCAGAAACTCGCTCAAGACCTCTACGGCAATGCCAACGGCGGACACGCCACCGCCGCCGAAGTGTCGCTCGCGCAATATTACCAGCCCGACCACATCAAACACGCCCAGATGAGCCCGAAGATCGCGCCCTCCGGCAAAGCCTTCTTCGAAGCCGCCCATTATCGCGCCACCTACGCCGATGGCCGCATCGGCTCAGACCCCTCCCTCTCCACCCCCGAACACGGCGCTCTGCTGTACGCCGCCGGCGTCGAGGATATGGCCGAGCAATATACGGCGTTTTTGGAGGTGTAATGCGGTAAGGAAGTCAGCAAGGCTGGGCTCTCCCTCCGGTGGCCATTCCACGCGACGAAGCCGTCGCGTGGAATGGCCACCGGAGGGAGCGCCCGGCTTCCTTGCTTCCTTACCGCATCACATCCCCAAAAACGCCGGATAATACCTCGGCGATTTCGTCGAGGATGGTGGGGTCGTCGATGGTGGGGGGTGGTTGGGGCGATTCGCCGTCGGCGAGGCGGCGGAGGCTGGCGCGGAGGATTTTGCCAGAGCGGGTTTTGGGCAGTCTGGCCACGATGTGGGCGTGTTTGAACGACGCGACGGGACCGATGCGGTCGCGGACCAGGGCGATCAGGTCTCTGGAGATGTCGGCCTCGGTGATCGTGGCACCGGATTTGAGAACCACGAGTCCCACCGGGATTTGGCCTTTGAGCCGGTCTGCGGCGCCGATCACCGCGCATTCGGCGACGGCGGGATGGCTGGCCAGGATTTCCTCCATCGCCCCTGTCGAGAGACGATGGCCGGCGACGTTGATGATGTCGTCGGTGCGGCCCATCACCCATATGTCGCCGTCGGCATCGACCCGGCCGGCGTCACCGGTGCGGTACCAGCCGGGGAAGTCGGCGAGGTAGGCCGCCTTATAGCCCGCGTCATTGTGCCAGAGGGTGGGCGCGCAGCCTGGCGGCAACGGGAGGCGGATCGACAGGTTGCCGATCGTGTCGTCCGGCAAGGGCGCGCCGTTGTCGTCCAACGCGTGCACGTCGTAGCCGGGGCAGGGGCGGCCGCCGGAGCCAGGTTTGACCGGGAACAGCCCGAGGCCGCGGAAGCCCGCGGTGATCGGCCAGCCGGTTTCGGTTTGCCACCAATGGTCGATGACGGGACGGTTCAGGGTGGCAGCGGCCCAGATGGCGGTGGGAGGGTCACAGCGTTCGCCAGCGAGGTACAAGGCGTCCAGGTCGCTGATGTCATGGCGGGCGAGCAGTCTCGCGTCCGGGTCCGCCTGTTTGATGGCCCGGAGCGCCGTGGGTGCCGTGAACAGCACGCGCACCTTGTGCTCGGCGCAGACCCGCCAGAACGCGCCGGCGTCCGGGGTGCCGACCGGCTTGCCCTCGTACATCACCGAGGTGGCGCCGGCGAGCAGCGGTGCATAGACGATATAGCTGTGGCCGACCACCCAGCCGACGTCGGACGCGGTCCAGAACACGTCGCCGGGTTCAATGCCATAGATCATGCGCATCGAGTGGTGCAGGGCGACGGCGTGGCCCCCGGCGTCCCGCACGACGCCCTTGGGTTTGCCGGTGGTGCCGGAGGTGTAGAGAATATAGAGCGGATCGGTGGCGCTGATCGGCACGGGGTCGTGTGGGTGAGCGGCGGCTTCGGCCTCGCGAAAATCATGGTCGCGTCCGGCGATCAGGGGGGCGCGAAGTTGCTCGCGTTGCAGGATCAGACAGGCCGACGGCTGATGCGCCGAGATGGCGATGGCTGCATCCAGCAATGGCTTGTAGGCGACGACGCGGCCGGGTTCGAACCCGCAGGACGCCGAGACGATGATCTTTGGCTTTGCGTCCTCGATGCGCTTGGCGAGCTCGGCGGCCGCGAAGCCGCCGAACACCACGGAATGGATGGCGCCCAGACGGGCGCAGGCGAGCATGGTGATGGCGGCTTCCGGCACCATCGGCATGGTGATCACCACCCGGTCGCCTTTGGTCACGCCGAGCCGTGCCAGTGCGCCAGCGACTTGGGCCGTGCGATCGCGCATCTGGCGGTAGGTGTGGCGGGTGATCTGCCCGGCCATCGGGCTGTCCCAGATCATCGCGACGCGGTCGCCATGGCCGGCCAACACATGGCGATCGAGCGCGTTGAAGCAGGTGTTCAGCGTGGCGCCGGGGAACCATTGGCCGAACGGACCCATGGCGGGGTCGAACACCCGATCCCAGCCGCGGTCCCAGTCGATCCCGGTTGCGGCTTGCGCCCAGAAGCCCTCGGGATCGGCGCGCCAGGCGCCGTAGACGTCGTCATAGCGCGATCGGTCATCGGTCATCGCGTCCTTCCCCCTTTGCTGCCGCGCTGTTGCGCGGCATTTTTATTTTCTGTTTTGGTTATACGCGCTTTCCCAGAGGATGAAGGGAATGCGTCAAGATCATTTGCATACAAACAATCACCCGCTTATGTAGGCGCCGACCGAGATTTCGGAGTGAGCCTTGGCACGAGTTGCCGCAGCCCCACGCATGCCTGATCCCGAGCCGGCCCCGTCGGCGCTCGGCGATTATGTCGTGGAAGACCAGGTCGGCTTCCTGCTGCGCCGCGCTCAGCAGCGTCACACGGTGATTTTCCAGGACGGTATCGGTGACCCGGATCTCACCGCGACACAGTTTACCGCGTTGGTGAAGATCGTGGAGCTCGGCCGCGTCACCCAGAACCATCTGGGTCGGCTTGCCGCGATGGATCCCGCCACCATACAGGGGGTGGTGCGTCGCTTGACGGCGCGGGGGCTGGTGCAGCGCATGCGTGATCCGCTGGATCGCCGCACTGCGGTGTTGACGGCGACGGCACGGGGGCTGGAGGCGGCCGCCCGTGCCGTGGTATCGGCGCGACGCATCACCGCGGCGACGCTGCAGCCGCTCGATGTCTCGGAACGGCAGACGCTGCTGCGGCTGCTCGCCCGGTTGGGTTGAACGCGACCGCAAGGGGATTCAGGATTGGCCATGGACTCGCTCTCTCTCGGCTTTGGCGCCAGCTTCCCGGAGCTTGCCACCCGTGATGGTCTAGTACGGCTGGACCGCCTGTTCGTGCAGCGGCTGGCGACCGCCGATCCGGATCTGCATGCCCGCCTGATGCAGGCCCGTGCGATGCCTGAGGTGCTGGACGCCCGCGCGGAGGGCGAATTGGTCGTCGCCGTTGGGCCGCATGTGCAGGCGTTCGTGGGAGAATTGTTCGGCATCGAGGCGGAGCTCGACGAGGTGTTCGCGCGCACCCAGGCGCAGGGTCCGCTGCATGGCTGCAAGCGGCTGTTCGTGCAGCGCCAGGCGGTCAAGAAATACGCCGATGCCAGTGGCCTCGACGGCCCAGCTTTGCGCGCCGAGCTGGAAGCCCGCATGGGCGAGGCGCTGAGCGAACCCGGTTTTGCTCGGCATGTCGCGACGTGGGAGACCGCCGGCGACGCCGACACCCTTGATATCGCCCTGCGCTATGCCGCCTGGGCGACGTTGACCGAGGCCGGCCAGGCGGCGCACGTCGGCGGCACCCTGTTTCGCATTCCGCATCGCATGGACCCCGGCCATCTGGTGCCGGTGGAGACCATCGAGCGCGACGGGGTCACCATGTTGCGGCTGCCAGAGCACGACTGGCGGCCGCGCGACGGTTTTACCCTGACTGATCCTGGCATGGGCGAGCAGCAGGCGCTGGATCAGATGAACTACTGCATCTGGTGCCACACTCAGGGCAAGGATTCCTGCAGCAAGGGTCTGAAGGATCGCAAGACCGGCGCCTGGCAGAAGAGCCCGTTCGGGGTCACGTTGGCGGGCTGTCCGCTCGACGAGAAGATCAGCGAGATGCACACGCTGCGCGCTGGCGGCCATCTGCTCGCGGCGTTCGCCACCATTGCCGTGGACAATCCGATGATGGCCGCCACTGGCCACCGGATCTGCAATGATTGCATGAAGGCGTGCATCTATCAGAAGCAGGAGCCGGTCGATATTCCGCAGGCCGAGAGCTCGGTGTTGCGCGACGTGCTGGCGCTGCCCTGGGGGTTCGAGATCTATGCGCTGCTGACGCGGTGGAACCCGCTCGCTATCCGCCGCCCGCTGCCGCGCCCCGATACTGGGCGGAAAGTGCTGGTGGTGGGGCTGGGGCCGGCCGGCTTCACCTTGGCGCATCATCTGATGAATGACGGGCACACTGTGGTCGCCGTGGATGGGCTGAAAATCGAGCCGCTCGGCATCGATCCCACGGCCCCCGTGCGTGATACCGACAGCCTGTTCGAGAATCTGGATGATCGGGTGATGGCGGGCTTCGGCGGGGTCGCCGAGTACGGCATCACGGTGCGCTGGAACAAGAACTATCTGAAACTGGTTCGCCTGCTGCTCGAACGACGCGACAGTTTCGCGATGTTCGGCGCGGTGCGGTTTGGCGGTGGGGGCACCCTCTCGGTCGATGACGCGTGGGCGATAGGGTTTGATCATGTGGCGCTGTGCATGGGCGCTGGCCGCCCGACGGTGATCGACATGCCCGGCGGTCTGGCGCGCGGTGTGCGCCAGGCCAGCGACTTCCTGATGGCGCTGCAGCTCAGCGGGGCGGCGAAAATGTCGTCGATCGCCAATTTGCAGCTGCGCATGCCGGTGGTCGTGATCGGCGGTGGTTTGACGGCGATCGATACCGCGACCGAAAGCCTGGCATATTATGTGCGGCAGGTTGAGAAATTTGCCCTGCGCTATCGCACGCTGGCAGCCGAGCGGGGTGAGGCCGCGGTGCGCGCTGGCTGGAATGAGGAGGAGGCCGGGGTGGCCGCGACTTTCCTCGCCCACGCCGACGAAATCCGCGCTGAGCGCGCGACAGCGGCGCGCGAAAGCCGCCAGCCGCGTCTGGCCCACCTGCTGGAATCCTGGGGCGGGGCGACCTTGGCCTATCGCCGCCGGCTGGTGGACGCGCCCAGCTATACGCTCAACCACGAGGAAGTCGCCAAGGCGATGGAGGAGGGCGTACGGTTCGCCGAATCCCTCACCCCGGTGGCGGTCGAGGTCGATCGCTTCGGCCATGCGTGTGGGCTGCGCGTGAAGGCCGCCGACGGCACCGAGCATGTGTTGCCGGCGGGAGCTGTGATCGTCGCGGCCGGCACCGCGCCCAACACGGTGCTGGCGCGCGAGGATGGTCGCATCAAGCTCGATGGACGGTATTTCCAGGCGATCGATACCAGCGGCGCCCCGGTGACGCCGGAGCGCTCGATGAGCAAACCCGCATCTGCCGACGTGCTGATGCACCGGGCCGACGGGACAAAATTCATTAGCTTCTTTGGCGATCTGCACCCGAGCTTCTTCGGCAACGTGGTGAAGGCCATGGGCAGCGCCAAGCGCGGCTATCCCGTGGTCAGCAATGTGCTCGCCGCCCACCCGGCGTCGGCGATCTCAGGGCCCGCGCTGATCGCCCGCTGTCGCGACGAATTTTTGCCGGTCGTGCATGCGGTGAACCGGCTGACACCGACCATCGTCGAGGTGGTGGTGCGGGCCCCGGCCGCCGCGCGCGCGTTCCGGCCGGGCCAGTTCTATCGCATGCAGAATTTCGAGATGACGGCGGCCCGGATCGACGAGCCCGGCATCGGCCGCACGCTGCTGGCGATGGAGGGGCTGGCGATGACCGGCGCCTGGACCGATCCCACGCGGGGCCTGGTGTCGGTGATCGCGCTGGAAATGGGTGGCAGCTCCGATCTCTGCGCCACGTTGAAGCCCGGCGAACCGGTCGTGCTGATGGGCCCGACCGGCACGCCCACAGAGATCCACGGCGACACCACGGTGGCACTGGTCGGCGGCGGTCTGGGCAATGCCGTGCTGTTCAGCATTGGCGCCGCGACCCGTGCCGCTGGCTCGAAAGTGATCTACTTCGCCGGCTACAAAGCGCTGCGCGATCGCTACAAGGTGGAAGATATCGAGCGCGCCGCGGACACCATCGTGTGGTGCTGTGACGAGGCGCCGGGCTTCACCCCGAACCGCCCACAGGACCGTACGTTTGTCGGCAATATCGTGCAGGCGATGGCAAGCTATGCCTCGGGCCAGCTTGGTGAGCCGTCCGTGCCGCTATCGAACGCCGAGCACATCATCGTTATCGGTTCGGATCGGATGATGGCCGCCGTGGGCGCCGCTCGCCACGGCGTGCTGGAGCCGTTCCTGAAGCCCGGCCATAGCGCCATCGGCTCCATCAACAGCCCGATGCAGTGCATGATGAAAGAAGTGTGCGCGCAGTGTCTGCAGCCGCACACCGATCCGGTAACCGGCGCGCGCAGCGTGATCTTCAGCTGCTTCAACCAGGATCAGGCGCTCGACCACGTCGATTTCCCGGCACTGAACGATCGGCTGCGGCAGAACAGCCTGCAGGAGAAGCTCACGGCCCAATGGATCGACCGCGCGCTGCGCATGCTCGATGCCCGCCCCGCTTTGGCCGCCGAATAGGATTTTCCCCCGTCATGGCCCTCACCGCCGGTCCGGAAAAGCAGCTGGGCAAGCTGGTTATCACGAACATAGGGTTGATGCTGTCGGGGGCCTTGGAGGCGCCGATCATGGGGGCCGACACCATCGTGGCCGAGGGCGGCTGCATCACCGCGATCGGCAACTTCAAAGATTGTGACACGAGCGAGGCCCGGGTCACGATCGATGCCAAAGGCAGTGCGGTCTCACCCGGGCTGATCGACAGCCACGTCCACCCGGTGTTCGGCGACTGGACGCCGCGGCAGGGGCAACTCGGCTGGATCGAGTCCTTTCTCAATGGCGGCGTCACCACGATGATCTCGGCCGGCGAGGTGCATCTGCCCGGGCGCCCGCGCGACATCATCGGCGTCAAGGCGCTGGCGATCACCGCACAGCGCGCTTACACGAATTTTCGGCCGGGGGGCGTGAAGGTGCTCGCCGGCGCCCCGGTGATCGAACAGGGCATGGTCGAGAGCGACTTCGTCGAGCTCGCGGCCGCCGGCGTGACACTGCTCGGCGAGGTCGGACTTGGCAGCGTGAAGGCCGGCTATGAGGCGCGGGAAATGGTCGCGTGGGCGCGCCGCGCGGGCATCCAAAGCACGATCCATACGGGTGGCCCGTCAGTACCAGGCTCCGGCTACATCGACGCCGATACGGTGCTGGAGGCGGATGCCGACATCATCGGCCACATCAATGGCGGCCACACCGCGCTGCCGCTGAGCCAGATTCGCTGCCTGTGCGAGGGCTGCGGGCGGGGCATCGAGATCGTCCATAACGGCAACGAGCTGGCCGGCCTGTCCGCGCTGCGGTTCGCCCGCGAACTCGGGCAGCTGGAGCGGGTCATTCTCGGCACCGACAGTCCGGCCGGTTCCGGCGTGCAGCCACTCGGCATCCTGCGGATGATTTCCCTGCTGTCCTCGCTTGGGGATATGCCGGCGGAGGAGGTGTTCTGCTGCGCCACTGGCAACACGGCGCGCATGCGCAAACTGGATTGCGGGCTGCTGGAAATCGGCAGAGCGGCGGATTTCGTGATCATGGACCGCGCCCAGCATTCGGCCGGCAGTGATCTCCTCGATAGCGTGCGCAAGGGCGATCTGCCGGGCATCGGCATGGTGATCGTCGACGGGATCGTGCGGTGCGGGAGAAGCCGCAATACGCCGCCAGCGGACCGCGTGCCGGAAGTCATAGCCTAGGAAGGCCCGACTTCCCCCGCGATGAGCAGGGGAAGTCGGCCAAAATCACTTCGTCAGCTGGCCGCGGATCTCGCCGCCCGGGTTGGCCGCCGTGTGCACGTTCGTATAATATTTGCCGGCCTCGAGATCGGCGATCTGCGCGTCCGTCAGCGTCGCGGTGCCGGTAATCGGGCTGGTCACCGGCGCCTTGAACGGTACCACCACGCCGGCATTGGCGCCCGGCGCCGCCGGGCCATGGATATGCGCCATCGTGGCGGGGCCGGTAAGACCGGAATAGGTGACGTTGTAGGTGATCGTCTTGGCCGCGGTGTCGAGCGTGACGGTGGCGGTGCCGGTGCCCGACGAGGTCTTCGGTGGTACCTCGGAAGCCGCATCCATCTTGGCGTGGAAGGTGATGGTGTCCGCCCAGGCGCCACTCGACAGAGCGACGCCGGTCAGCAGTGCAGCCACGAGTGCCATACGAGCCATGTGCTTCAATCCCTAAATGTTAACCAGCCGTTGCCAGCCATTGGGAATGTGGGCCATTTCCTCTCATAAACAACAGGTCGCACCCGCCATGACAGCACATCCGCTTGGCCCTGAAATCGACACCACGCCCCGCCCGCTGCCGGCGCGGGTCAAGCTGCGTGGTACGCATGTTGAACTGGAGCCGCTGCACCCCCGCCATGCCCCCGAGCTCTGGCAGGCCGCCCAGGGGGCCGAGGAGAGCTGGACCTATCTCGGCTATGGCCCGTTCGCGAGCGCCGCTGCCATGGCGCGCTTTGTCGGCGAATTCGCCAGCACGCACGATCCGATGGCCTGGGCAATCCGTCCAGTTGCGACCGGTGTCGTGTCAGGCTGGCTGACGCTGATGGATATTCAGCCGAAGAACGCCGCCATCGAACTTGGCAATATCTGGTTTGGACCGAAGATGCAGCGCACCCGGGCGGCCACCGAGGCGATGTTTCTGCTGCTCAGGCTGGCCGCCGATGATCTCGGCTATCGCCGGCTGGTGTGGAAATGCAACGCGCTGAACGCGCCTTCCAAGCGCGCCGCTGAACGGCTGGGTTTCACCTATGAGGGCCGCCATCGGGCGCACCTGGTTGTGAAGGGGCGGCTGCGGGAGACCGACTGGTACAGCATCACCGCCGATGAATGGCCATCTCGGCGAGACGCGATTCAGGCGTGGCTCGATCCGGCGAACTTTGCCCCCGACGGCACCGCGCGACAGGGACTCGGCACTTTGCGGGGATGAATCATACGGCGAGATAGGCCGATCGAGTGGCCTCATCATCGCGCAGCGCGGTCATCGTGCCGGTCCAGACAATACGACCTTTCTCGATGACAGCGGCCTGATCGGCCACGCGCGCGGCAAAATGCAGATTTTGTTCGGCCAGCAGCACGGTGACCCCCTCCTGCTTCAGCGCCAGAATGGCGTGCGCCATTTGCTCCACGATCAGCGGCGACAGCCCTTCACTGGGTTCGTCCAGCAGGATCAGGCTTGGGTTGCCCATCAGCGTGCGGGCGATCGTCAGCATCTGCTGTTCGCCGCCGCTCATCCGTCCGCCTGGGCGGTGGCGCATCACGGCGAGGTTGGGGAACAGCGCGAACAATCGCTCATGCGTCCAAGCCGGCCGGTCGCCGCGTGCCGGTTGGCGGCCGACCTCCAGGTTTTCGAGCACGGTGAGATCGCTGAAGATGCGGCGTTCCTCGGGCACGTAGCCGAGACCGGTGCGGACGATCCGGTGCGGCTCCCAGCCGGCGATGTCGGCGCCGGCGAAGTCGATGCGGCCGCGCGCCGGGCGCACCAGCCCGATCAGGGACTTCATGGTGGTCGATTTGCCGACGCCGTTGCGGCCGAGGAGCACCAGCACCTCGCCAGGCGCGATCGCAAAACTGACGCCCTGCAGGATGTGCGCGCGCCCGTAATAGCTGTGCAAATTCTCGACGCTCAGCATCAATGGCCGCCGCTGGTGGCGCCGGACCCGAGATAGACCTCGCGGACGCGGGGATGGGCGCGGATCGCCGCACCGTCGCCCTCGGCGATCAGCTCGCCGCGATTGAGCACCAGGATGCGGTCGGCGACACTGAACACGACGTCCATGTCGTGTTCAGTGAACAGCACGGCCATTGCGCGGCTGCTGGCGAGCGTGCGGGCCAGCTGCATCAGGGCCACACGCTCGCTGGGGGCCATGCCCGCGGTGGGCTCGTCCATCAGCAGGAGGCGAGGGGCGTTGGCCAACGCCATGGCCAGTTCCAGGCGCTTGAGGTCGCCGTAAGCCAGCACGCCGGCAGCCCGGTCGGCCTGGGCCAGCATGCCGACCTGGTCGAGCAGCGCGTCGGCCTCGGCAATGAAATGCGCGGCCGCCGCGCGCCAGAAGCGCCAGAGCCGGCGGTGGTAGGACAGCAGGGCGACCTGCACGTTTTCGCGCACCGTCATGCTGGCGAACGTCGCGGTGATCTGGAAGGTGCGGCCAACGCCGTGCCGCCACACCCGGCGTGGCGCGAGGCCGGTGATGTCCTCGCCACCCAGCGCGATGTGGCCGCCATCGGGTCGCAGTTGGCCATTCAGCATGTTGAAGCAGGTGGATTTGCCGGCGCCATTCGGTCCGATCAGCGCCAGCATTTCCCCCGCCGCGACCGCGAACGACACTCCGGCCACGGCGTGCACGCCGCCGAAGCGTTTGGTGAGATCGCGCACCATGAGGCTCACGCCTCGCGGTTCCGCGACCAGAGCCGCAGAGTGGCCCCGGCGATGCCTTGTGGAAACGCCAGCACCAGCAGCACGATCGCGGCCCCCAGCACCAAGCGCCAGAGATCGGTCACCCGCAGCAGCGCGTCGAACAGCCCGGTATAGACGAGCGCGCCGACGACGGGGCCCGCTATGGTTTGCACGCCGCCCAGCAGCACCATCACCAGCGCATCCACCGAACGGCCGATGGAGATGTAGGTCGGGAACACGCTGCCCTTGGAATAGGCGGTCAGGCCACCCGCCAACCCCGCGGCCGCGCCCGCCAACGCGAAAGCCGCGAGCCGGATACGGTCGGTGGGGAGCCCGATCGCTGCCGCGCGCAAGGCAGAGTCGCGCGCCGCCCGCAACGCATAGCCAAATGGGGCATACAACACCCGGCGCAGCAACAGCATGCCGGTGACGCTGATCGCCAGTGTCAGCCAGTAGAACGCCCGCGGATCGGCTGCCCAGGCGGCGGGCCAGGTTCCCAGAATGCCGTTGTCGCCGCCGGTGATCTCGACCGCCTGGAACATCACCGCCCAGACGATCTGCGCGAACGCGAGCGTCAGCATGGCGAGATACACGCCCGACAGCCGCACGATGAAACTGCCGACCAGGGCTGCCGCCACCCCGGCCAGCAAGGGAGCTGCCAACAGCCCCACCGACATCGGCAGCAGCAGCCCCTTGGCGACCCATGCCGCTCCATAGGCACCCAGGCCAAACCAGGCGGCATGGCCGAAGCTTGCCATGCCCCCGGGGCCCATCACGACATGTAGCGACACCGCGAACAGCATGGCGATCAGCATCTCGGTCAGTACCGACAGCAGGAAGGGATCGGCGAGCAACGGAGCCGCGATCGCCGCAAGCAGGACGATGACACCCAGTATCGCCAGCGCCGGCGGCGCTGCGCGGATCGGGGCCGGCGCATGCGCGTCGCCGCGCGCGAGGGCTTGTGGCCGCCCGAGCAGTCCGTTCGGGCGCAGTACCAGCACCACCGCCATCACCGCGAACACCAGCACCAGGGTGCTTTGTGGCAGCCAGACGATGCCGAACGCCTGCAACAGACCGATCAGCAGGCTGGCCAGATAGGCGCCCGGCAAGCTGCCAAGGCCGCCGACCACCACCACCACGAAGGCGTTGGTGATGGCGGAGAGGTCCATCTGCAGATTTGCCGACCCGTCGGGCAGTGCCAGCGCACCGCCCATGCCGGCCAGCGCCGCCCCCAAGGCGAATACCGAGGTGAACAGCACGCGCTGATCCACGCCTAGGGCCGCCACCATGGCCCGATCCTGGGTGGCCGCGCGCACCAGGGTGCCCCAGCGGGTGTGCGTGAACAGGCCCCACAAGACCAGCAGCACCAGTGGCCCGACGCCGATCAGCAGCAGGTCGTAGAATGGCATCCGCTCACCCATGAGCACCACGAACGAGCGCAGCCATGGCGGCCGCGAGATGGTCAGATCCGCCGGTCCCCATAGCGCCTGGACGATATCCTGCGCCATCAGCACCACGCCGAACGTCGCCAGCAGCTGCAACAGCTCCGGCGCGCGATAGATACGCCGCAGCAGAATGATCTCCAGCAACGCGCCGATCAGTCCGGTGGCAAGCGCGGTCAGCACGATGCCCGCGACGAACCAGGCGGGATCGCGCGGCAGCCGGGTCAGCACGCTCCAGCCGATATAGGCACCGAGCATGAACAGGCTGCCGTGCGAAAAATTCACCACGCGGGTGACGCCGAAGATGACGGTCAACCCGGCCGCGATCAGAAATAGCGACGAAGCCCCGGACAGCCCGGTCAGGACCTGGATGACAAGGAAGTTCATCTTACGGGATCACGCGGCGCTGGATCAGGCGGGACGGAGCTGCTTCACCTCGGCGTCGCTGGGCAGGGCGGTGGCGCCATCGACATAGCGCCAATCCACCATCACACCCTTGCCGTCCTTCAGCGCGGTCTTGCCGACGAAGGTGCCCAACGTGCTCTGGTGATCCTGCGGCCGCCACATCACCTGGCCGAACGGGGTCGCGAAACTGGCGCCGGGAAAGCCGTCCGCCATCTTTTCGGTATCGGTCGAGCCGGTCTTGCGCAGTCCGGCAACGATCGATTGGATCAGCGCGTAGCCGACCACCGATCCCATCTTGGGCATGTCCTTGTAGGCCGCCTGATACGCTTTGATGAACGCGACGTTGGCGGGATCGGTCAGCTGGGCCGGCGGATAGCCGGTGACGATCCAGCCTTCGGGGGTCTCGTCGCCGAGCGGCTCCAGATATTCCGGCTCGCCGGTCAGGATGGACACCACGCCGCGTCCTTCGAACAGACCACGCGTGTTGCCCTGCCGCACGAAATTGGTGAGATCGGGGCCGAAGGTGACGTTGAGGATGGCGTCCGGCTTGGCCTCGGCCAGAGCCGCGACGGTGGCCCCGGCATCGATCTTGCCCAGCGCCGGCAGCTGGTCGCCGACGAACTGCACGCCGGGCTGTTTCGCGGCCAGCAGCTGCTTGAACCATTTGACCGCCGACTGACCGTACTCGTAGTTCGGCGCCACCGTCACCCATCGCTTGGCGCCGAGCTTGGCCGCATCATCGACCAGCATCGCCGCCTGCATGTACGTCGAGGGGCGCAGGCGGAACCCGTAACGATGACCTTTCGACCACACCAGCGCGTCAGTCAGCGGCTCGCCGCCGACGAACAGCTTCTTGTTCTGTAGCGCGAAGTCGCTCAAGGCGAGCCCGACATTGGACAAATATCCGCCGGCTAGCAGATCGACTTTCTGGTCGCCCAGCAATTCGCCGGCGAGGCGGATCGCATCGGTCGGGCTGCCGGCGTCATCCCGGCTGATCACTTCGATCTTGCGCCCCAGCACGCCGCCCGCGGCGTTGATCTGGGCCACCGCGAGTTGCCAGCCGCTGCGGTAGGGGAGGGTGAAGCCGGGCGCGGCGGAATAGGAATTGATCTCGCCGATGCGGATCGTGGCGTCCTGCGCGCGGGCGCCACTGCGCAGGATGGCGGGGGCCGCGACCAGGCCGGCAGTGCCGGCCAGCACCATGCGACGCGAGATGCTCATCATGTCAGCTCCTGAAATGCGATTGCTTAGCCGAGGTGATCAACGCAGGCCGTCTTGGCCTACGATCTCATGCGCCGCCAGACCGCCGATGCGCGGTAACGGCCGACCGGAATCGGTCACCACGACGGCCACCACGATCTCGCCGCGGCGCGGCGCGTCGGGCACGCGAATTTCCATGGCGTCGAAATGGCTGCGCACGAAAGCCGCGTCCTTGTGGCCGAGCGGCACGTCGATCGCAGCGCCCATGCCGCCGCGCTTCTTGGCGCTCGGCACCAACGCGGCACCCTTGTCGACGGCGACGCGCAGCGGCGCGCCGAGCTTGGGGTGCAGAATGGCTGCCGCATGTTCAAGCTCGCCATCCTCGCCGACGATCGCGGCCTTGCCGTAACTTTGTACGTCGGCGGGTGCGATCCCCAGCGCCCGCACCGCCCGCTCGCCGAGCAGCCCGCCCAGCAGCTCGCCGATCCCTATCAATTCGTCGAGATGTTCGCTGTAGCGGCCGGCATAGGGGTTCTCGATCACCGCGATGGCGGCGGCCTTTCGCGTCGGGGGAGCGAGCTCCTGGTCACCCTCGCGCAGCGTGTCCTCGATGATGGTCAGCAGTTTACGGATCATGCGGCCTCCAACATGATTGGGTCGGCGCCGCACATCACGAAATGGCGGCGGAGCGTGAGCGCCGCACCCTCGATCAGCCCCGCGGCAAGCAGACCATTCGCCGCAACCAACCCGGCGTCCAGTGCGCTGGCCACCTCTCTGGGTTGCAGCGCGCCGAGGTCCCAGACGATCAGCGTGTCGCCGAGGTCGCTGTCAGGATCGATGGATCGCGCCGGCCGGCGCAGAATCGCCGGATGGCCGGGCAGGTCGACTGCGTTGGCAATAACGGTCGCAGCCGCGTCGGCGCGGGCGGCGGTGGTCGCCAGTACGGTGACCGCGTCGGCGATGCCGCATGAAAAACTGCGCCCGCCGCGGCCCTTGCAGGCGCGGCCGGAGGTGGCGAGGCCGCGTGTTTTCGCCGCGGCGCGCAGCTGGATGTGCCCAGCCAGCGCCGGATTGGCGAGGTCCGCGACCAGGCCGCAGGCGAGCTCGGTGCCGGGGGCCAGATGGAAGGCGATATCGCCGCCATTATTGACGAAACCGCGTTCGAGCGGACGCTCCGCCACCATCGCCGCCAGTATGTGGTCGGCGACCGCACCGGCGACGGCGGCCAGCGGCGTGATGAAGCCGCCGGCGAATGGCGCGCACGCCGCATGCATCGCCCGCGCGACATCGCCATGCGGCGGCGGGCTCGGCAACGGGCGGCGCAGTTCGGCCAGCTCGACGCACAATTCCGGGAGAATATCGGCGAACGCGGCACTGGCCTGGCGGTACGCGGCATGAACCTCGGCGGGCGCCCCCCAGGCACGGCACAGGCAATCGATCGGCCCGTGCTGCAAATGCAGTCGTCCGTCGGCCAGCAAGGCGGCGACGGCACTCATCCGATCGGGAACAGGATCGATGGCGGCAGCATGACCGACCGCGGTCTCGCCTCGGCGAGCACATCCGCGAGCGGGCGAACGCGCCCGACATGGCCGCCCAGGGCCGCATAATCATGCGCGGGCAAGGTGAACTCGATCGGCGCCACCAGGGCCGGTGTCGGCACATAGCCGAACGCCCCATCGGGCAAGGTCGCGACATCGACCATGGTGGTGATGCCGCCGCCCGGCCAGACATACACCGGCGCCCCGCCAGACGTGACCTGCGCCCGGCCTTCTTGCACGGCGCGGGTCAGCAGCACCGGGTTTTCCGTAGCGCCGGCGCGCAGCGAGCCGCCGGCGCCGGCCATGAACAGCACGCTGCACAAGGCCGGCTCACAATTCTCGCCGATCCGCGCGACGGCGGCCGCGATTGCCGGCGGCATCTCCGCCGGCTGGGGGCGCAGGTCGTCGTCCAGCACGAACCAGGCGGCATGCTCGCCGGTGGTGGACACCATCAGCAGGCGCAGGCCAGGCCAGGCCAGCTTCGCGTCGATCTTCTCGATGATGGACAGTGGATCGAGGATATCCGTGCCACCCCACCCCAGTCCGGGGTTCGCCACCTGAAAATAGCGCCCGGGGGTGGACCGGCGCCCGCGCACGCGGATGCCCGCCGGCCGCATGTCCAGAAAGCGCCCGGCCTGGTGCTCGGTCAGCACGCCGGTGATGTGGTCGTCGACCACGATCACCTCGTCGGCATGGCCGAGCCACTGGCCGGCGAAGATGCCGATGGTCGCCGAGCCGCAGCCGACCCGCATGCGGCTCTCTGGCACGCCATCGACCACCGGGGCGACGCCGGACTGCACCAGCACGCGGGCGCCCCCATCGATGGTCAGCTCGACGGCTCCGCGATTGGCGAGTGTCAGCATGGCGGCACAGGTCGCGACCCCCTCGCGTTTGCTGCCGCCGGTAAGGTGATGCACCCCGCCGAGGCTGAGCATCTGGCTGCCATATTCGGCGGTTGTGACGTGGCCGATCGCCTCGCCCTCGGCGCGCACGGTCGCCGTTTCGGCGCCGAGATGCCGATCCGTGTCGATCTTGATCTTCAGGCCGCAATAGCTGAACACGCCCTCGGATACGACGGTGACCATGTCGACGCCGTCGATCTCCGCACCCACGATGAACGGCGCGGGCTTGTAATCCGGATAGGTGGTGCCGGCGCCGATCGCGGTCACGAACAGGTCTTTCCCGGCGATCGGATTGCCGGTCCAGTCGTCGCCGGCGAACCGCACCAGGTCGGGGCTGCGCGCGACCAACGTCAGTGGGTCCATGCGGGTCAGACGGCCCTCGACATTGCCGTAGCGATCACAAGCGCCGGTCTTGCCCGGTCGGATACGGCACAGCACCGGGCAGGCGTCGCAGGCCACGGTCGCGGCATCCATCTGGCGGGCGGCCTCGAGCGCTGCTTCGTCGGGCGCGTCGGTGGCGGCGTGGGTCGAGGTCATGGTGCGGCGGCTGCCTGTCGAGATCGTTTGTATACATACGATCGTGGTAGACGAGCATGGCTGTCAAGCGTTCCTGTAGGGCCCATTTCTGGGCAAATGGGTCGGGGCACCGCGGTCAACCGAATCATCGAAAGTTTTTTGGTTCTTTTTTCCAAAAAAGAACCGCTTCCCCATCTCTGGACATGCCTGCGCCCGAGGTCCGTAATAAACGCCATGCGTTGCCGGAGATCCGCCGAATGACCGCCACCGACCCCGCCGTTGTCACGATCATGGCAAGCCCCGCCTTCGCCGCCGCCGCCGCGACGCTCGCGCGGGAGCACGACCGCACGGTCGCCGACATCATCACGCTCACCGAAATCCCCTCGCCGCCATTCCACGAGGCCGTGCGCGCGGCCGCCTATCTCGACATGCTCAAGGCGCACGGGCTGGCCGATGTGGAGATGGACGGGATCGGCAATGTCATGGGCGTGCGCGCCGGCACCGGCAACGGCCCGCTGATCGTGGTTGCAGCGCATCTGGACACGGTGTTTCCCGCCGGCACGGATGTGAAGGTACGACGGGAAGGCACCAAATTATTTGCCCCCGGCGTCGGCGATGACACCCGCGGTCTCGCCGTGCTGCTCGCCTATATCCGCGCGCTGGACGCCGCCGGGATCCGCACCCGCAGCGATCTGCTGTTTGTCGGCGATGTCGGCGAGGAGGGCCTGGGCGATCTGCGCGGCGTGCGGCATCTGTTCACTGAGGGCAAATATCGCGAGCGCGTCAAAGCGTTCATAACCGTCGACAGTCCCGACATGGACAAGATCGCCACCGGCGGCATCGGCTCGAAGCGCTACCGCGTCACCTTCCGTGGCCCGGGCGGCCATAGCTTTGGCGCGTTCGGGATCGTCAATCCGATGTATGCGATGGCGCAGGCGATGCAGGAGCTGGCCGGCACCGAGGTGCCCGCCAAACCCCGCACCACCTTCGCCGTCAGCGTCACCGGCGGTGGCACCTCGATCAACGCGATCCCCAACGAGGTGTGGATGGATGTCGATCTGCGCTCGCAGTCGGCCGACGAGCTGGCCCGGCTGGAGGCGCATTTTCAGGCCATCGTGCATCGCGCGGTTGAGGGCGAAAACGCCGCCCGCTCGACGCACACCGGCACCATCACCGCCGAGCTCAAGCTCGTCGGCGACCGACCGGCCGGTGCCACCGACACGGACAGCGACCTGGTGCGGCTCGCCACCGCCGCGATCGCCGCCCACGGCTTCTCGCCGAGCCACGAATTTTCTTCGACCGACGCCAACATCCCGATGAGCCTCGGTATTCCCGCGATCAAAATCGGCTCCGGCGGCAGCGGTGGCCGGGCGCACTCGCTGGACGAGTGGATCGACGTCGAGCCCACGGCCAGCGTGCGCGGCATGGCCGCGGGGCTCGCCGCCATTCTCGCCGTGGCGGGCGTGGCCTGAGCTTATGCGTATCGCCGTTGCCGGGCTGCACACGGAATGCAGCACCTGGAACCCCGTGCTGATGCAAATAGTGGATTTTCGCGTGCTGCGCGGTGCGGCCCTGCTCGATCATCCGGAATTCCATCCGTTGCACGACTTCGCGGTCGACTGGGTCCCGCTGCTGCATGCCCGTGCGGTGCCCGGCGGGCCGATTTCCCGCGACACGTACGAGGCCTTCAAGTGCGAGTTCCTCGACGGTCTGGCGCGCTGCCTGCCGATCGACGGGGTGTATCTCGCGATGCACGGCGCCTGCTTCGTCGAGGGCCTGCACGATGCCGAGGGCGACTGGATCACCGCCGCCCGCGCCGTCGTCGGCCCGGACTGCCTGATCAGCGCCAGTTATGACCTGCACGGCAACCTCAGCGGCCGCATCATCGATGCGCTCGACATGTTCTCGGCCTATCGCACGGCCCCGCATATCGATGTCGATGCCACCAAGCGGCGTGCCTGCGCGCTGCTGGTGGACGCCATCGGCACCGGGCGAAAACCCTTCCTGGCATGGGCCCCGGTGCCCGTGCTGCTGCCGGGTGAGCGCACCAGCACCGAGGATGAGCCGGCCCGCACGCTGTACGCGTTGCTTCCGGCACTGGAGGCACGTCGCGGCGTGCTCGATGCGGCGTTGATGGTGGGCTATGTATGGGCCGATGAACCGCGTGCCACGGCCTGCGCGGTGGTGACCGGCACCGACGAGACCGCCGCCCGCCAGGCCGCCGCCGATCTGGCACAGGCCTATTGGCAGGCCCGCGCGCATTTCCACTTCGGTCCCACCACTGGTAGCATCGCTGAATGTCTCGACCTCGCGATCGCTAGCGAGACGTACCCGGTGATCCTCGCCGATTCCGGCGACAACCCGACCGGCGGCGGCGTCGGTGACCGGGCCGACGTACTCGCCGAGCTGCTGGCGCGTGACATCCGCGATGCGATCGTTGCCGGCATCGTCGACGCGCCAGCGACGGATTTTTGCTACCACGCGGGCGTGGGCAGCCGGGTCGGACTGCATGTCGGGGGTACCCTCGACCGGACTGGCACGTCGGCGCAGGTGTCGGGCGTCATCACCTTCCTGGCTGATGCCGATGAGCCGTCCGAGCGACAGGTGGTGGTCGACCTCGGCGGTGTCAGGCTGGTGCTGACCGCGCGACGACGGCCGTTCCACATGCTGTCGGATTTCACCACGCTCGGCCTCGATCCGCGCACCGCGCGCCTGGTGGTGGTCAAATCCGGCTATCTGTCCCCCGAGTTGGCGCCGATCGCCAATCCCAACTTGCTGGCCCTGTCGCCCGGCGTGGTCAACCAGGACATTCCAGCGATCCCGATCCGCCACGTGCCACGCCCGGCCTTCCCGTGGGATCAGGATTTCGACTGGACGCCGACTGTCATTCTGTCGGCGCGGCGGGTGGCATGACCGACCCGTTCATCGAGGTGTGCGTCGAAGGCATCGATGGCGCCGTGCAGGCCGAGCGGGGTGGCGCCGATCGGATCGAGCTCTGCGCGAGCCTGCTCGAAGGCGGTCTGACACCCAGCTTGGGAGTGGTCCGCGCGACGCTACGTGCCGTGACGGTGCCGGTACATGCGATGATCAGGCCGCGCGGCGGCGACTTCCTCTATTCGCCGCTGGAGTACCAGACCATGCTGGAGGACGTCGTGCTGATGCGCGACGCCGGCGTCGCTGGTGTGGTATTCGGTTGCCTGACGCCCGACGGCCGCATCGACCGGCTGCGCACCACGGAACTTGCCGCCGCCGCACGTCCCGCCCGCGTCACGTTCCACCGCGCCTTCGACATGGCGGCCGACCTCGACGAAGCGCTGGAAGACCTGATCGCCTGCGGCATCGAGCGCGTGCTGACCAGCGGCGGCGCGCCCGACGCCGTCACTGGGATTACCATGCTGCGCCGCCTGGTGACACGGGCGGCCGGGCGTATCGCCATTCTCGGCTGTGGCGGCCTGCGGGCCGACAGCATCGGCCAGGTGCGCCACGCTACCGGCCTGTCGGAGATGCATTTTTCCGCGCAGATCCAGATCCCCAGCCGCATGCGCAGTCGGCGCGCCGGCTTGGCGATGGGCTCGGCGCCGCTCGAGCACGAATTCCGCGCCTTGGGGACCGACCCCGAGATGGTGCGCGCCATCATCGCCGCCGCGAGGGCCTGACCATGCGCTGGGGATTTCTAGGAGCCTCGAAAATCGGCGCCAGCGCGCTGGCCCCCGCCATCCTTGAAGCCGGTCACATGCTGCATGCGGTCGGTGCGCGTGACATCGCCCGTGCCCGGACCTTTGCTGACCGCTTTGCGGCACCCCGGGCCTATGGCAGTTACGCCGAGCTGATCGCCGATCCCGAGATCGACGCGGTCTATAACGCGCTGACCAATGAAGCCCATGTGCCCTGGTCGATTGCCGCGCTGCAGGCCGGCAAGCACGTGCTGTGCGAAAAGCCGCTGGCGCTGAACGCCGCCGAAGTCGGGGCCCTGCAAAGCGCCGAGCAGGCCAGCGGACGACGCGCGATGGAGGCGTTCTGCCATGTGTTTCACCCCCAGATCGCCCGCCTTACGGAGGTAATCACCGCTGGCGACATCGGCGACCCGGTAGCCATCCACAGCTGGTTCGGCGGCAATTTCACGTTCGATCCCGCGGAGTTCCACTGGATCCCCGAGCGCGGTGGCGGGGCGCTGTATGATCTCGGCTGCTACTGCGTCAGCCTGACCCGTGTGCTGGCCGGCCGGGAGCCTGATCATATCCAGTCCAGCCAAACTCTCCGCAACGGCGTCGACGCCACGCTCGCCGGCCTGATGCAATTCCCCGGCGAACTCACCGCGAGCTTCACCTGCTCGTTCGACGCCCCACGCACCCAGCAGATGACGATCCTGGGGCGGCGCGGTCGCGTCCAGTTGGACTGGCCGTTCTCCACCAAGGGTCGCGCCACCCACCTCGATTTTGGCGATCGCGTCGAGAGCTTCGAACCTATGGACCCCTATGTCGCCATGGTCGCCCACTTTGCCCGCGCCACCGTCGGCGCCGAGCCCATGCGCTACGACCTCGGATGGTCGCTGGGCCAGGCTCGGGTCCTCGATGGGTTGAGGGGCGCGGCGAAGCAAGGAAGCCGGGTTTCCTTGCTTCGCCACCACCCTTGACCCTTCAAGGTCCTGATCTAGGCTCAACGAGCATTTGAAAGGTCGTATGGGCATGACATTGGCGATGAGTTGGGATGAGTGGGCGGGCCATGATGCGGTCGGATTGGCCGATCGGGTGCATCGGGGCGAGGTGACGCCGGCTGAGTTGGCGGCCCAGGCGGCGGCTGGCATTGCCATGACCAATCCGGCTCTGAGCGCCGTCGTCGAGGTGTTCGAGGACGTGGTGGCCGATCCGTTGAAGGACGGCATGAACGCCGCCGGCGTGTTCGCGGGTGTGCCCTATCTGATGAAGGATCTCGGGCCGACCCTGAAGGGGCGGCTGCAGGAGATGGGCTCGTTGCTGATGCGCGGCAATCGCGCAACGGCGGACAGTTTTCTGGCGGGGCGGATTCGCGAGGCCGGCCTGAACATCATCGGCCGCAGCACCACGCCCGAGTTCGGCGTGTGCAGCTCGGCCGAGAACCCGGCGGTGTATGTCACGCGCAACCCGTGGGATCTGGACTATACCACATGCGGCTCCTCGGCCGGCACGGCGGCCATGGTGGCGGCCGGCGTGGTGCCGATTTCGCATGCCACCGACGGCGGCGGCTCGATCCGCATTCCCGCCGGCGTAAACGGCAACATCGGGCTGAAGCCGTCGCGCGGCGTGTTTTCCATCGCCCCGAACGCGTCCGATCTGACTGGCTTGGTGTCGATCCAGGGCTGCCATACCCGCACGGTGCGCGACACGGCGGCATTTGTGGATGCGTGCCGCGGCGGCGCGCCCGGCGAGTTCATGCCGTATTGGACCGTGGAAGAACCTTACGCCGAGTTGATCAAGCGCGATCCCGGCCGGCTGCGGATAGCACTCTCCCATGAATGGGGCGACTACGCCGCCACGCCGCATCTGGTCGCCGAGTTGGAGCGCGTCGGGCGGTTTCTGGAAGGCCTCGGCCACCATGTCGACTGGGCGTTGCCCAACGTGGATTTTCGCGCCGCATTTGCAGCCCAGACGACCTGCTACATCAGCAATTTCGCCCAGACCATCGCCAACCTGCTGATCCAACTCGGGCTGGAGCGGCCGCCGGCGCATCTGGTGGAACCGATCAATATCAAAATCTGGGAGGCCGGTCTCGGCACGTCCTATTCCGAGCGGGCGCGGATGCAAGCGGTGTTCAACACCACGTCGCGCGGGTTCGGCGCGTTCTTCGAGGAATGGGATATCATCCTCACGCCGATCACCGCCCTGCCGACACCGAAGATCGGCACCACGGAATATCTGACCACCAGCGACAACCCGTCGGTGCTCGATTGGTTCGGCAATCTCTGGCAGTTCTTCGCATATACGCCACTGTCCAACCTATGTGGCATTCCCGGGATTTCGCTGCCGCTGGCGCAGCAGGAGAACGGCATGCCGCTGGGTATTCAAGCGCAGGCCCGCCAGGCCAATGACGGGCTGCTGCTGCAGTTGTCGGCACAGATCGAACGGGCGATCGAGGGGAAGTGGAATGCTGGGCGGGTGCCGGGGGTGCATGTTACGGCGGCGCAGTAGAAGGAAGGACGTTCTTTTTTGAACGAAGAACCAAAAACTTTTAAAATAACAGGCCTTTTTTCAACAGGCCGTGGACGCCTTTTTCGCCGTTCACGGTCTGGGTGACGTGGAAGTCGACGGCCAGGGAGCAGAATTGGTAGGCTTCCTGGCGGGATAGGTTGCTGCGCTGGCAAATGAACGCGATCATCTCGCGCAGCGCCTGCTTCATTGCCAGATCGAGATCCTCGTTGAGCCCCATGCTGATGTAATGCGTGGCGGTCTCGCCGCGCGGCATGGCGAGCCCGGCGTGCTTGTGCAGCGTGAGGGTGAAGGTTCCTGTCAGGCACGTTTCCAGTGCGTTGATGCACACTTCCCCGTCGCCTTGAACGCCGTGGCCGTCGCCTGCCGAGAACAGCGCGCCGTGTGCCCATACCGGCAGGAACAGAGTGCTGCCCTCGCCAATCTCCTTGTTGTCGAGATTGCCGCCATGTTCGCGGGGCTGCACCGTCGAGATGGTGCCATAGGCCGGGCGAGGCGCCACACCCATGACACCGAAGAATGGCGACAACGGCAGTTCCACGCCATAGGACAGGCGGCAGACTTTCCGGGCGCGGTCGATCGGGATGTGCGTGATGAAACGCTCGGGGAAATCCTCGGGGATGGTACCGGCGAGCGGCCGGAACCCACAAAAACCCCACTCGGTGCCAAACTCGATTTTTTCGATTTTGACTTCGAGCATGTCGCCCGGCTCGGCGCCGGCAACAGCCACCGGGCCGGTGATGATGTGGCCGGCACCGCGCGGCACTTTCGCATGGATCTCGGTGAGCGCTGTCGGCACAGCCAGGCCGGACCCCGGCGGGGGGAGGGCGTCGGGGCCGCCGCTGACGCATTCCAGCACCACGGTGTCCCCGGATTCGATCGTCAGCAGCGGCGGGATTTTTGCGTCGAACACGCCCCAGCGCACAGTCTCGGGCGAGGCGGCAATGTGATGCAGGGCCATATCGATGGTTCCGTTGCTGAAATCAGGTGATACGCGGCAATCCCGCGATGGCGGCGACGGCAGGAAAATCGCCGGCCGTCGGGTGGCGGTCGGACGCAATGGTGCCATCCTCGGCACGAACCAGCTGGCAGGTTCGCATTCCCGCCGTCGCGGCAGCATCGAGTTCACTCTCGACGTCCGACAGGAACAGAATCTCGACCGGTGGCAGATTGAGCCCGATCGCCAGGCGCCCGTAGCTGTCTGGCTCGCGTTTGCCGCCGACGCGCGTGTCGAAGAACCCGCTGAACAGGCCGGTTAGGTCGCCGGCATCCGAATGCCCGAAGATCAGTTTTTGCGCATCGACCGAGCCCGACGAATACACGAATAGTCGCACTCCGCCAGCCGACCAGCGCTTCAGCGCGGGCGGCACGTCGGGGTAGATGCGCCCGCGGATGGCGCCGGACAGATAGCCCTCATGCCAGATCATGCCCTGCAGCGACTTCAGCGGGGTGACTTTGGCGTCGCTGTCCATCCAGTGCAGCAGCGTGTCGAGCACTAGCTGGCCCGGCATCATGCGGCGCACCTCGGCGAGCTCGGCGGCCACCTCAGGTTGGTCGGCGTGGGTATCCAGATAGTCGCGCAGGGCGGCGCGGGCATAGGGAAACAGCACGTCCCGTACGAAGGCGATCGGCGTCGTGGTGCCCTCGATGTCGGTCAGTACAGCCGCTGGTGGCAGTCCACTCACATGGTCACCGGTCAAGCGGAAGCGTGAACCGGGCGGGACGCGGGGAACCGCTCGCTGATCGGCTCGCCCGTGTAATGCGCGACCCAGCCGGACATGTCGGAGAACACCCGCAACGCCGTGAAGAAGGGCCGCTCGCCGGCGTCGAACCAGTGCTTCGTGCCGGCCGGGACGCTGATCAGGTCGCCTTGCGCGCAATGCGCGTCATAGACATGGCCATCCACATGCATGATGAAATTGCCACTGCCGTGCACGAAGAACCGCACCTCGTCCTCGGTGTGGATGTGCTCGGACAGGAATTTCTGGCGCAAGGCGGCCGCGTTAAGATTGTCCGGCATCAGTTTCAGCACATCCGCGGAACCGGCACCGGTGCTGCCCATCAGCTCGTCCAGATACGGGCGATAGGCGTCCAGGATGACCTCCGGCGCGTCGTCCGGCGACAATGTGACCGGGCTGGTCCAGCGCTCGAAACGCACGCCGATCGGCGCCAGGGCGGCAGCGATCTGTGCTGCATCTTCAGTGATGGTCACCGGCGTCCCTGGCGCATCGTCACGAAAAATAGTGAGGCGGCTCATTGGGTTAACTTTCTTCGTTCGAGCTCGCAGGCCAACAGGAATTCGAGCCCCTCCAGCCGCGCGAGCGCCATCGGCATGTCGGGCCCCCAACTATACACGCCATGACCTCGGATGAGATAGCCGAGCGGGGCACCCTGCTGCAGCACCGGCGCGATCTCAGCGGCCAGCCGGGCGATGTCCTGGTCGTTGGCAAACACCGGCAGCGCGCAGCTTGTGTCGTGGGTGGTCTGACCCTCGAAGATTTTCAGAACCTCGTAGCCAGCCAGCATGATCGGGCCAGGGGCCAGCATCGACAACACCGTGGCAGCCACGGAATGGCCATGCAGCACAGCGCCGGCGGTCGGAAACAGCTGATAGATTTGGCAGTGCAGCAAAGTCTCGGCGCTGGGGCGCGCGCCGGGTGTCAGTGGACGGCCCATACCGTCCACCTGCATCACCGAACCGGCATCGATAAACCCCTTATGGCCGCCACTACGGGTGATCGCGATCCGCTCACGATCGAGCCGCACGCTCAGATTCCCAGCAGTGGCCGGCACCCAGCCACGCGCATCCATGCGACGACCGGCGTGGGCTAGTGCCTCGATCGCCCATGCTGGCAGCGCCCCGGTCTCATACACGACGTCGACCGCATCAGCCATGACCGCGGACCACGCTATCCGCGCGGCGGATCAGCCCTGGTGGGCCGCGGTGGTCTGCGCAGTCGTCGCCTGGGCGGCGGGCGTCGGGCTCGACAACGTGCCGGTCGGCTTGTCGGCCGTGGCTTCCATCGAGGCGTCGTCGTTCTCGGCCATGGTCTTCTTGAAGGCTTTGATGCCCTTGGCGGTGTCGCCCATCAGGCTGCTGATCTTGCCAGTGCCGAACAGCAACATGATGACGCCGAGGACGATGATCCAATGCAGCGGGCTCAGACTACCCATGACTTCCTCCAACCAGGTTGGTGCGATCGACATGGCCCGTCCCACCGGTCGGCGCAAGCCATGTTTGGAGGCATTGCCTACCCGACATCGCCGGGCAATGCCAGTGGCGCCCGCGACCCGCCAAACCCTCAGCCGCCAGTGGCGTACAAAGCGGCCCGTCTTGACGCGCCCGCCAGCATCTCATGGCTGGCCGGACGATCCGGCAGCACGAAGCCGTAGGTGGCATAGACGCTGCTGCCGATCTGGTTGATCGGCGGATACCAGACGCGCACCTCGCTCCAGTCATTGGTGGGCGACACGTCGACGATCAGCTGGTCGACATCGAGCACCTCGGGCTCCCAGTTGGCCTGGATCACTTGGATCTGCCGTGGCGCGAGCACGCGGGACACCACCGAGACATGGCCGGACGGCAGCCGGGAGGAGCGGCGGAACACCAACACGCTGCCGACCATCGGTCGGTGATCCCGCGCATAGCGCCCGGCGGCTTCGCCCCACCAGTCGGCGGCGTCGCCCGTCAACGCGATGCCGGACAGGCTGCGGGCGAATGGCGCGCAGCTCAGGCCGGGATAGCGGGGGGCATTGGCCATCCAGGCGCTATAGCCGGGCGGATGGCTCGCGCATGCCGACAGGGCGCCGACGAGCAGCAGCGCGATCAGGCCTGATATCCTGCGCATGATGCGAGACATTGCCGAAGCAGTTTATCAATGAAACTGTCTAAGCACCGCAAGAATTTAGTGAATCTTACCCCAGACCAGCCAGGCCGCGCCGACGCCGACGATGATCGACACTGTCAGACTGCGCGTGGCGACCATGGCGGCCATCGTCGCGGCTCCGCCGATGATGGTCTGCAGGCCGCCGGCCAGCACGCCCGGCAGGACGAAGCTGACAAACAGCGTACCGGGGATATAGCTCAACATCGCGCGTGTCAGCGGGCTCGGCCGGATCTGGCGGAACAGCCAATAGCCGCCGCCGCGGTTGGCGTAGGTCGCCAGCGCCATGCCGATGATGGCGGCGAGCGTCGCGGGATCGAGGCTCATGGTGCGGTCTGACGTCGCAGATGGTCACGCAGCCCGCCGGCCAGGCTGCCGCCGAGCGCGCCACCGACGATATACCAGGAGGTGCCCGGCAGCAGCCGGGCGAGCGCCAAGGCGATAACGCCGGCCACCGCCCATGGCAATACGTCCCCCCGACCGCGCCAGATCGTCACCAACATGCAGACGAACACCGCCAGCGCCGCGAAGAACAGCGGGTGGCCGGGCTGCGGCTGCACCAGCGCGCCGAGGATATGGCCGATCATGGTGACACACAGCCACATCAGCCACATAACGGCGCCACTGCCGAACAGAAAGCCGGCATCACGGCGCCCGCTATTCATATCGGTGACCGATAGCGCCCAGTTCTGGTCGGACATCAGGAACAGGCTGCCCCACAGGCGCCAGCCGGCCAGCCGGTCCAGCCAGGGCGCCAGCACCGGCCCCATCAGGGCCAGTCTCAGATTGACGATGAAGGCGGCCAGGCTTGCGCCGACCAGTGAGGCCGGGTGGCCCCAGGCTGCCAGGGCGACCAGCTGAGCCGAGCCGGCATACACCATCCCGCTCATCAGACCACATTCCAACAACGACAGGCCCTGCGCCTGGGCGGCAATGCCGACGACGAGCGCGAATGGCGTCATGCCAACAAGAAGCGGCATGCAGACGCGCGCGCCGCGTATCACCCCAGCTCGGGTAAATATCACCGGGGCGGCAGGCTCGGCCGGTGGCATCATGACTGTCGCAGTTGGATGATCAGGTCTTCGGCGGCAGCGAGCTCCATCCGCAACACGCGGGTTGCGATATCCTGGGCGAACCCGGCACGGGCCAGCATGCCGAGTTCCCGCCGCAGGTCCGCCTGCTCCGACGGGTCGCTCCGAAACGGGCCGATGCGGCGTCGCCGGGCGCAGGCGACGGCGGCGCACAGCTCGGCGTCGCCGTCGGTTGGCAGGGCTTCCCGCAGCGTGTCGCCGTCAATCCCACGCGCCGCCAGGTGGGCGACCACCGCGCGCCGTGACCGGCCGGCCCGCGTCAGGCTGCGCGCCCGGCTCTGGGCAAAGGCGGCGTCATCGACCAGCCCGCTGGCGGCCAGCCTGGCGACCACTGTCCGCACCGACGCGCGAGCCATGTTTCGCGTTTCGGCATCGGCCTCGGCCGCCCGTGCCCACCGCTCGACCCTGCGATCCAGCACCCGGATTAGTCCAGCCTGGGTGGTCGCATAGCGCGCGAGGTGGGCCAGTGCCGCTTCGTGCAGTCGGGTGACATCGGGCGGTGGCCCCGCCTCTCGCTTGCCGGTCTGAATCATCTCGACACGCTGCCATAATGACGCGTGGTCGGGAAATACGGTGGTTCCGCCGCTGTGCAGACCCGCCATGCAAGGCGCGCGCAAGGTTTGACTTCGCCGAGTCCCACGGCTCATTGTGAGTGTTTCCGGTCACCGCCCGGCCTGTCCGCCGCCGCGGGTAAACCTCCGGACTCACGTCCCGACAGGGACAGACGAGGACCGATTCGCATGATTCCCGCTTTGATGCCGACCTACAACCGTGCCGACCTCGCTTTCGAGCGGGGCGAGGGCGCCTGGCTGTACACGGCGGACGGGCGACGATTCCTCGATTTCGGTGCCGGCATCGCCACCTCCTCGCTCGGCCATAACAACGCCCATCTGGCCAATGCCATCGCCGAGCAGGCGCATAAGGTGATGCACGTCTCCAATCTTTACCGGGTGCCCGGCGCCGAGCTGCTGGCCAAGCGGCTGGTCGAGGCGACGTTCGCCGACAGCGTGTTCTTCTGCAACTCGGGCGCCGAGGCGAACGAGGGCATGGTGAAGATGATCCGCAAGGCGATGTACGAAAGCGGCAAGCCCGAGCGCTATCGGGTGATCTGTTTCAATGGCGCCTTCCACGGCCGCACCTTGGCGATGCTGGCTGCCACGGGAAATGCCAAGTATCTGAAGGGGTTCGGCCCTGAGGTGGACGGTTTTGATCACGTGCCGTTCAACAACCTCAACGCGCTGCGCGACGCGATCGGGCCGACCACCGCGGGCATCCTGATCGAGCCGGTGCAGGGTGAGGGCGGTATCCGTCCGGCGCATCTGCAGTTCCTGCGCGACCTGCGCGCCACCTGCGACGAGTTTGGCCTGCTGCTCGGGATGGACGAGATCCAGTGTGGCATGGGACGCACTGGCAAGCTGTTCGCCCATGAATGGGCGGGTATCACGCCCGACGTCATGTCGGCGGCCAAGGGTATCGCCGGCGGCTTCCCGATGGGCGCCGTGCTGGCCCGCGAGAGTGTGGCCAAGTATCTGGTGCCCGGCACCCATGGCACGACGTTCGGCGGCAATCCGTTGGCCTGTGCGGCGGCCAACGCCGTGCTCGACGTCATCCTGGCACCTGGTTTTCTGGACGAGGTCGACCGCAAGGCTCGCGTGCTGTGGGCCGAACTCGGCAAACTGGTGGCGGACTATCCCCAGGTGTTCGTCGAGGAGCGCGGCGCCGGCCTGATTCTCGGGCTGAAATGCGCCGTTACCAACACCGAGGTGCAGGACGCCTTCATGGCCGAGGGGCTGCTCAGTGTCGCCGCTGGTGACAATGTGGTGCGCCTGGTGCCGCCGTTGGTGATCACCGACGCGGATATCGCCGAGGCCATAGCCATGATGCGGCGCGGTGCCCGGCGATGCCTGCCCAGCATCAGCCAGGTCGCCGCGAAATGAGCGGGGCATTGCGGCGGGCCAGGCCCGCATTATCGACCAAAGCAGGTACTGAAACTGGTGGGGCGGCCGAGGCACCCCGCCACTTCCTGGAGATCCGGGATTTCGACACCGCGACCTTGCGGCATATGCTGGACATCGCCTCGGGCTTCAAGCAGGCCGGTGGCGTCAGCTCGCGGCCTTTGGCGGGAAAGACGATCGCGCTGATCTTCGAGCAGCCGAGCACGCGCACGCGCGTCAGCTTCGAGGTGGCGATGCGCCAGCTTGGTGGCGACGTGGTGATCATCTCCGGCCGCGACAGCCAGCTCGGCCGCGGCGAAACGGTGGCTGACACCGCGCGCGTGTTGTCGCGCTATGTCGATGCCATCATGCTGCGCACCGACGCCCCGGAGAAACTGGCGGAAATGGCGGAATACGCCACAGTGCCGGTGATCAACGGGCTCACGGCGGCATCTCACCCCTGCCAGCTGATGGCCGACGTGATGACGTTCGAGGAACATCGCGGGCCGATCGCTGGTCAGGTGGTGGCCTGGTGCGGCGATGGCAACAACGTGGCCCGGAGTTGGATCGAGGCGGCGGCGCGGTTCGGCTTTACCCTCCGGCTCGCGACCCCCGACGAGCTTCAGCCGCCCACCGAGCTGATCGCCTGGGCGCGGGCCCAGGGCGCGCGCGTCGAGTTGACCAACGATCCGGGGGCTGCGGTGTCCGGCGCGCGCTGCGTGGTGACCGACGCCTGGGTCAGCATGTCCGACGACCCCGCCAGCCAGCGCCATAATCTGCTGGCGGCCTACCGGGTCGACTCGGCGCTGATGGCGCAGGCGGCGCCGGATGCGGTGTTCATGCACTGCCTGCCGGCGCATCGCGGCGAGGAAGTCACCGCTGATGTGATCGACGGGCCGCAGTCGATCGTGTTCGACGAGGCCGAGAACCGCCTGCATGCACAGAAGGGCGTGTTGGCCTGGGCGCTCGGGGCGGCGCGATAGCCGCACCCGAGTCGATCGGCCCTCGTCCTGACACGGGAGTCAACATCTTGTGGTCTTTCTTAAGTTCTCCACAAGTTTTTGCGACTCGGCAGGCTTAATTGATTGACCCCTGTGATGCTGTCGTTACCGTATGTAGTAGCGCAGCCCAGAGGGAGACCACGATATGGAGTGGAATGAGGAGAGCATCGCGCGTCTGCGAGCATTTTGGGCGGAAGGTCTGTCCACTGCCGAAATAGGCCGCCGCATGGGCGTCTCCAAAAACGCGATCGTTGGCAAGGCGCATCGCCTCAATCTGGCTGCCCGACCCTCGCCCATCCGCCGCGATGGCCCTGGCGGCGGTGCCCCGCGCCGGCCGGCGCCTCGGCGCGTGGTCGGCGCCACCTTGCCCTCACTATCCGCCCCCAGCGTCGAGCCGGTGATGCCGGTGCCGCTGCCCCGGGCGCCGTCCCTACCGCCCGCGATCATGCGCCAGACCGCGCCCGTGCGGGCCGTGGCGCCGCGATCCTCGCGGTCGGCGCCATGCTGCTGGCCGATCGGCGAGCCGGGCACCCCGAGCTTTCGCTTCTGCGATGCCGAAGCGACCTCGGGCAAACCTTATTGCACCGAGCACGCGCAACTTGCGTATGTCAAAGTCCGTGATCGTCGCGAAGAGGCGGCCTGACAGGCCCTTTGCAACACGCACTCATGGTGGCCAGCTGACGCGGGTTCCCCGCGGCTCGCCACGCGGAAACGCCGGCCAGTTCGCTCATCCCCAGCTTCGCATTCTCATCGGGCCTCCAGCGGCGTCTGCGACCGGGGGCCACGGGCAGCCCGCTGGACACTCTGGCGGCGCCGGCAGGGCAGGGCGGGGCGGGGCGGCTATGCAACTGTGTCATAGGCTGCCCGTTGAGTTCCGGATATCTCCGCGGGGCCGCCGTCCGGCGGTAGGCATGTCGGCAGCGCAGCCCCTCCCAACCTGGGACGGGACGTGTTACAGGCGTGTCATGACTTGGCTGTTGCCCGGGCAGATTCCGGTTTGCCGCGTCCCTGTGAGGATACGTCGTCCATGAGCCATTCTGTCCAGACCCAGCGCGTGCCTGGCGTGCATTCCGCCCTTGACGCGGATGCCGTGCGGGCGGCTTACCGTCGCTGGGCCGGCGTCTATGACGCGGTATTTGGTGGCGTGTCCGCCGTCGCGCGGCGTGCCGCGGTCGCCGAGGTGAACCGCCTGCCTGGCACCCGGGTGCTCGAAGTGGGCGTGGGCACCGGGTTGGCGCTGCCGTCTTACGGCCTGGAAAAGCGCATCACCGGGATCGACCTGTCCGCCGAGATGCTGGACCGGGCGCGCAGCCGGGCGCAGGAGCAATGTCTTGGCAATGTCGAGGCGCTGTTGGAGATGGATGCCGAGCAGACCGGCTTTTCCGATGGCTGTTTCGACATCGCGGTGGCGATGTTCGTGGCGTCCGTTGTGCCTAATCCTCGTCGGCTGATGGCGGAGATGCGACGCGTGGTACGGCCGGGCGGTCAGATTCTGTTCGTCAACCATTTTGCCGCCGAGCGGGGGCCGCGCTGGTGGGCCGAGCGCGCCATGGCGCCGGCGTCGCGGGCGCTCGGGTGGCATCCGGATTTTGCGGTCGACGCGCTGTTCACCGCGGATGAGCGCGCCGCCGCCACCATCACGCCGATGTCGCCATTTGGCCTGTTCACGCTCGCGCGGATACCGAATTAACGGGCCTGCCATCAGATGGCATGAACGCCTCTTGATCTCGACGTAATGCGGATGTAGCCCACATGTTGCGATGCGGGATCAGGCGGTCCTTGTCCGGCAGCAGTGACAGAGTCTTGGTGGGGTGGATCGGCATGCAGCGACTTCGGCGAATCTTGGCCACCACGATGATTGCCGCCTGTGGCGCGCTGGGACTGTTCGGCCCCGCCATGGCTGACCAGCCGGCCCCTTGGGAAATGGGTATGCAGGCGGCCGCGAGCCCGGTCGAACACCGGATTCAGAGCCTGAACGATCTGGTCCTGTGGATCATCGTCGCGATCACGATCTTCGTTGCCGCTTTGCTGGTCTACGCGTGCTGGCGCTTCGACAAGAAGCGCAACCCGGTGGCCAGCCGCACCAGCCACAATACCTTTCTCGAGGTCGCCTGGACGCTGATCCCGGTGCTGATCCTGGTGGTGATTGCCATTCCGAGCTTTTCGCTGGTGTTCTACGAGGATCGCACCACCGAGGCCGACATGACGATCAAAGCCACCGGCCACCAATGGTACTGGGAGTTTGCGTATCCGGACAGCGGCAATCTCGACTTCGCCAGCTACATCCTGCCGCAGGACCAGCTGAAGCCCGGTCAGTTGAAGCTGCTCGATGTGGATAACCAGCTGGTCGTCCCGGTTGGCAAGAATATCCGTATCCTGACCACCAGTGCCGACGTGATCCACAGTTTCTTTATCCCGAGCCTGGGCGTGCAGCGGTATGCCATTCCCGGCCACACGATCGAGACCTGGATGCGGGTGGACAAGCCGGGCACTTATTATGGCGAATGCAACCAGATCTGCGGCACCAACCACAGTCAGATGCCGATCGCGGTGCATGCGGTGACGCCGGCCGAGTTTGACGCGTGGCTGACGCAGGCCAAGACCAAATTTGCCCAGAACGACACCCCGGCCGTGACCGATCCCGGCCCCGCGCAGGCTCCGGTCATGCGGCTTGCCGTTGCGCAGTTTCAGCACTGACCCACATGTCCGTGCATGAAGGAGACGTAAGATGAGCGCCACCACCGATGATCACGCCCATCACGGCCATGATGGGCATGGCGACCATAAGTTGAGCTTTGCCCAGCGTTGGCTGTTCAGCACCAACCACAAGGACATCGGCACGCTCTATCTGATCTTCTCGGTGTGCGCCGGGATCGTCGGTGGCGCCCTGTCGCTGCTGATCCGTGCCGAGCTTCAGAACCCGGGGATGCAGATCTTCCACTCCGGACAGGAATACAACGCGGTGGTGACCGCGCATGGCCTGATCATGATCTTCTTCGTGGTCATGCCCGCGATGATCGGTGGCTTTGGCAACTTCTTCATCCCGCTGATGATCGGCGCGCCGGACATGGCGTTCCCCCGGCTGAACAACATCAGCTTCTGGCTGCTGGTGCCGGCGTTCTGCCTGATCATGGCGGGCCTGCTGACCGGGGACGGCGCGGGGTCGGGCTGGACCTTGTATCCGCCGCTGTCCAATTCGACCTACCAGGGCGGTCCGGCGATGGACTTCACTTTGTTCGCGCTGCATCTGGCCGGCATTTCCTCCCTGCTCGCCTCGATCAACTTCATCACCACCATCTTCAATATGCGCGCCCCGGGCATGACGCTGCACAAGATGCCACTGTTCGTGTGGTCGCAGTTGGTCACCGCGTTCCTGCTGCTGCTGGCGGTTCCGGTGCTGGCGGGGGCGATCACCATGCTGATCACCGACCGCAATTTCGGCACCTCGTTCTTCGATCCGCAGGGCGGCGGCGATCCGGTGCTGTTCCAGCATCTGTTCTGGTTCTTCGGCCATCCGGAAGTCTACATCATGATCCTGCCGGGCTTTGGCATGGTCAGCCACATCATCTCCACCTTCAGCAAGAAGCCGGTGTTCGGCTATCTGGGCATGGCCTATGCCATGGTGGCGATCGGCGTGGTGGGTTTCGTGGTGTGGGCGCACCACATGTTCGTGTCGGGCATCGACGTCGATACGCGCGCCTACTTCATGGCGGCGACGATGATCATCGCGGTGCCGACCGGCATCAAGATCTTCTCCTGGATTGCCACCATGTGGGGTGGTTCGATCGAGATGAACACGCCGATGCTCTGGGCGGTCGGGTTCATCTTTCTGTTCACCGTCGGCGGTGTGACTGGCGTGGTGCTGTCCAACGCCGGGCTCGATGAGGTTCTGCACAACACCTATTACGTGGTGGCGCATTTCCACTACGTGCTCTCGCTCGGCGCGGTGTTCTCGATCTTCGCCGGCTTCTACTACTGGATCGGCAAGATGACCGGGCGGCCTTATCCCGAGTTCTGGGGCAAGGTGCACTTCTGGGTGACCTTCGTCGGCGTGAATTTGACGTTCTTCCCGATGCATTTCCTGGGCTTGGCCGGAATGCCCCGGCGCTACGTCGATTATCCTGAGGCGTTTGCCGGCTGGAACCATGTGGCCTCGATGGGTTCCTATATTGGCGGCTTCTCGGTGCTGATCTTCCTGTATGTCTGCTATCGCATCTTCACCACGAAGGAGCGTCTGGCCGACAATTACTGGGGCGAGGGGGCGACCACGCTGGAATGGACGGTCTCGTCGCCGCCGCCGTTCCACACCTTCGAGGAACTGCCGCGCATTCGCTGATGTCGGCCTGCTGATCGGATACCAAAATGAACGAGACCGCGATTGCGGTGCCGGGTGGCGGCAGGGTGGACGACCAGTCCTCCCTGCAACCCCGGTCTGGCCAGGACGACCTGCTGCTCGGTGCCGGTTTTTCCACCGCCGCTGACTGGTTCACCTTGCTCAAGCCGCGGGTGCTGACGCTGGTGGTGTTCACCGGCTGGATCGGATTGCTCTGCGCGCCCGGCCACCTCAACCCGGTACTGGCCTTCACCGCCGTGCTGTGCATCACGGTCGCGGCAGGTGCGGCCGGTGCCATTAACATGTGGTACGATCGGGACATCGACGCGATCATGCGTCGCACCCAGAACCGGCCGATTCCGGCCGGTCGCATCGACCCCGGCGAGGCACTCGGTTTCGGGGTGACGCTGGCGGTAGCCTCCGTGGTGGTGATGGGTCTGGCAACCAACGTCGTGGCGGCCGTTATCCTGGCACTGTCGATCGGCTTTTACGTTTTTGTCTACACGATGTGGCTGAAGCGCCGCACGCCGCAGAACATCGTCATCGGCGGGGCGGCCGGCGCGTTCCCGCCACTGATCGGCTGGGCCGCGGTGACCGGGAGCGTCGATGTGCAGCCGTTGCTGATGTTCGCCATCATCTTCTTCTGGACCCCGCCGCATTTCTGGGCGCTGTCCCTGTTCGCCCACGCCGATTATGCGCGGGCTGGCGTGCCGATGCTGCCGGTGGTGGCCGGTGCGCGGGAGACACGGCGCCAGGTGGTGATCTATTCGTTGGTGATGGTGGCCATCAGCCTGCTGCCGTGGCTGCTGCGTACCTCGGGACCGATCTATGGTGGATCGGCATTGGTGCTGGGGGCGGGCTTCCTGGTCAGCGTGTGGCGCATGTGGCATGATCGTCAGGACGCGCAGGGGGGCAGCCTGACCAAGGATGCCCCGGCGAAAGCGACCTTTAAATATTCGATCCTGTATTTGTTCGTGTTGTTCGCGGCCTTCGCCGTGGACCGTTTGATAGGCTGACGCCCATGGGTGGCATGGACCCGACCTTGCTCACCCCGCTGAAGCGGTCGGACTCGGTGGAACTCGGCAAACGTCGGCGTGGCCGCAACATCGCCATGCTGGTCGTGCTGCTGCTGGTGGCAGCCCTGTTTTACGCGATCGCCATGGTGAAGTTGGCGGGCACCGCATTGCCATGAGCGATCCCCAGCCGACACGGCGCAAGCACCGCAACCTTTCGATGGGGCTGATCTGTGCCGGCGTGATCGGGGGCATGGTCGCCATGTCGTTCGCCGCGGTGCCTTTGTACTACGCTTTCTGTGCCGCGACCGGCTATGCGGGCACACCGCAGATCGGGCCTGAAACCAGTGCGACCATCAGCAATCAGACGATTGTGGTGCGCTTCAATGCCGATACCCATCCCTCTTTACCGTGGCGCTTCGTGCCCGAGCAGCACGAGGTGACGGTTAAGCTGGGCGAGGAAAAGGTGGCGTTCTATGCGGCCAAGAACCTCGATGACGTGCCGGTGACGGGCATTGCCACCTACAACGTCACGCCCGATAAAATCGGCAAATATTTCCACAAGACGGCATGCTTCTGCTTCAACCAGCAAACTCTGGCGCCTAACCAGGACATGCAGTTTCCCCTGAGCTTCTGGGTCGATCCCGCGATCGCCAATGACCCGGCGACCAAGGATGTGAAGACGATCACCTTGTCTTACACGTTCTTCCGCTCGTTGGATGACGCGGCGCGCAGCGGCGCGCTGGCCAAGGCTGGCCCACATGTCGGGCCGCTGCGGCGGAACGGCCCATAAAGTCGGGTTTCGCTTGGAGAGGGTCCCCGGGGCGGGTCCCGCTTTGCCCATTGTGATGATCGTCGGGGACCGGGAGCAGGCTGTTCTTTTTTGAAAAAAGAACCAAAAAACGTCCATCGCCGCTTTGCGTCATGATCGCTCACTTTCATGATTGACTGTGATGCGATTTCGCGGCCCAATTGATCGTAAGCAAGCGTAATGATCGATCAGTTGAGGATACCCCAATGCAGCTGCGCCATCTTCTGTCGGCCCTGATCCTTGGAACCATGGGCCTCGCGACCCAGGCCGCGCACGCCGACCAGGTGGTGATCTACACGGCTGCCACCAGCTCGGTGGTCGACGATCTGACCGCGCGGTTCCAGCGGGAGACCGGCATCAAGGTGGAAGTCGTCAAGGCGGGCTCCGGCGACATCATCCGCCGCGTGCGCGCCGAGAGTGCCGCACCCAAGGCCGACGTGCTGTGGAGCGTCGGCGGGGAGGCGCTGGAAGCCAACAAGGACCTCCTGTCCCCCTACACGCCCAAAGAGGCCGACGCGATCGTGCCGGCCTATAAGATCAGCCCGAGCTGGCTGCCGTATAGCGGCATCGTCGTGGTGTTTTCGATCAACACCGACATGGTCAAGCCGGCCGATTATCCAAAAACCTGGAAGGACCTCGCCGACCCGCGCTGGAAGGGCAAGATCACCTCGGCGCGGGCCGATGCCTCGGGCTCGGCATTTCAGCAATATGCCACCGTGTTGACCATCTATGGCGATAAGGGCCCGGCGCTCTACAAGCAGATCCTCGATAATATCAATTTCGCGCCAAGCTCCGGCGTGGTGAACCGTCTGGTCAATGACGGCGAGGCCGAAGTTGGGATCACCCTCGAGGATGACGCGCTGCAGTACAAGGATGGCGGCGGTCCGATCGCGATCGTCTCGCCCGCGGATGGCACCTCGACCGTGCCGGACGGTATGGCCCTGGTGAACGGCGCGCCCGATAGCGCCGCCGGCAAAGCGTTCCTCGACTGGCTGCTGACCAAGCCGGTGCAGGAATACGTGGTCAAGCAGACCAACCGTCGCTCCGCCCGCACCGACGTGGCGTTCCAGGGCACGCCGCTCAGCCAGATGACGATCGCGCCCTATGACATCCTCAAGGTCGCCGCCCAGCGCGACGCCTTGCTCAAGCAATGGCAGGGTCTGGCGGCGGGTCGCTGAACCGGCGGCCACAGCATGCGCATCGAGGCGTTCACCGAGGCCAAGCGCCCGGCGCAGCCTGATACCAACGAGGATGCCCTGCTGATCCTGCCTGGCCGCGCTTTCGCGGTGCTCGACGGGGTGAGCGACCGGATCGGCAATCGCTATGATGGCATGCTTGCCGGCCGCTACGCCTCCCAGCTGCTGCAGCGGACTCTGGAGCAGTTGCTCAGCGGTCCAGCGGCACCGCTCGACGATCCCTGGGCCGTGGTCCAGGCGGCGGTGGCCGCGATCGGCGGCGCCTATGATCGCCTCGGCATCACCGAGCAGGTACGTGGCGACTGGAACCTGCAGATGGCTTCCACCATGGCGCTCGCCATGCTGTCCGGTGACCGGCTGCACGTGGCGCTGGTTGGCGATACCGGCCTGCGCCTCAATGGCGAGACCGTGTTGCATGAGGAAAAAGACCTCGATTTCATTACCGCCGCGCTGCGCCAGCAGGCCTGGGCGCCGATCAGCGCGCGCCTGGTCGAGCCGGGCGATCGGGAACGCCTGTCCCGCCACGTCGCCTGGTCCGGCACCCGCCATGCCGCGACGGACGTGCTGACGCGCGAGGATCTCGATGCGATCGAGGCGGCCACCATGCAGCTTTGCACCACCCGGCTTGCTCACGTGCCGCAGGACGATGTGCTGCGCATGGTGCAAGGCGGGATCATCAACGGGCAGGGCGGCTATCAGAATAATCGCGGCTCGGTGCTGGGCTATCCCTCGCTGAACGGCTTCGAGATCCCCCGCGAGATGGTACGCGTGGAAAGCTTCGCGCGGGCCGATGTGCGCAGCATCGAATTGTTCAGCGACGGCTATTTCGCGCTGGGCGACGGCTTTGGCGTGGCGGCGTGGGAGCTGATGTTCGCCCACGTCGAACGGGTCGATCCGCACAAGATCCTGCATTACCCTTCACCCAAGGGATCCGCCGACGGCATGTGGTCGGATGACCGCACCTATCTCGGCGTTGCGTTCTGATGGTGGCCATCCGGTGACCGCGCTCAGCCTGCGGGGGCTGCACAAGCATTACCCCAATCGTCCCGCCATCCTCGACGGCATCGATCTCGAGCTGCGCTCTGGCGAATTCTTCACGCTGCTGGGCCCTAGCGGCTGCGGCAAGACGACCTTGCTGCGCATCATCGCGGGCTTCCTCACCCAGGATGCCGGCGAGGTGATCGCCGACGGCGAACGCATTGACCGGTTGCCGCCGCACCGGCGCGACATCGGAATGGTGTTCCAGGATTACGCGATTTTCCCCCATCTCACGGCGGCTGATAACGTCGCGTTCGGCCTCAAGGCGCGCGGGTTGCCGAAGACCGAAATCGCCGCGCGGGTCGCCGATGGGCTGCGCACCGTGCGCCTGTCCGGCTATGGCGATCGGTTGCCGGCGGCGCTCTCGGGTGGCCAGCAACAGCGCGTCGGTCTGGCGCGCGCCATGGCGATCCGCCCGCGCCTGCTGCTGATGGATGAGCCGCTGTCCAACCTCGACGCCAAGCTGCGCATCGAGCTGCGAGAAGATATCCGCGACATCCAGCAAAGCCTCGGCATCACCACGGTCTATGTCACCCACGATCAGGAGGAGGCACTGGCGGTGTCGGACCGGATCTGTGTGATGCAGGCCGGCCGTGTCGAGCAGGTCGATACGCCCTACCAGCTCTATCGCCACCCGACCCGACGGTTTCCGGCGGGCTTCATCGGCACGATGAATTTCCTGCCCGCGACCCTCGCGGAGGGAGGCCTGCTGCAAGGCGGCGGCAGCGCCTGGCAACTGCCGGACAGTCCCGCCGCCGGGCCGGTCGAGATCGCCATAAGGCCGGAAGCGGTGCTGCTCGATCCCGCGGAGCGCGCCACCCACCCTGGCCTTGACCTCCCGGGACATGTTCGTAAGACCGTCTATCTCGGTCGCGAAGCCCAGCACAGTGTCACCACCGCCGCCGGCGAGGTGATCGTGCAGGTCGCCCGCCCGCAGCCTTCGGCCCTGCAGGCCGAGGGCCAGGCAGTACTGTTGCGCCTGCCGCTTGCCGAACTCGCCTTGTTCCGCCCTGACGGGACGCGGGTTCCCCTCTCGCTGTGACACGCCGGCGGGATATCTGGACGCCCATCGTCCTGGCGATCTGGGTGATCGTGCTGGGCCTGCTCGTTTGGCCATTGAGCAGCGTGGTGCTCGCCAGCCTGCGCCTCGATGGGCATGTCAGTCCCGGCCATTATGTCAGCATCATCTCGCAGCCCCGCTATCTCGGTGCCATCGGCAACACGTTTCTGGTCGGCATCGGCGGCATGGTCGGCGCCATGCTGCTCGGCGTTACGCTCGCCTTCGTGGTCACCCGCTTCGCCGTGCGTGGCCGGCGCCTGATCGAGATCCTGGCGCTGATCGCCCTGGTGTCGCCGCCGTTCATCGGCGCCTATGCCTGGATCGTGCTGTTCGGCGCGAACGGCAGCGTGCGCCGCGGCCTGATGCAGATCGGCATCACCATCCCGCCCATCTACGGTGCCGCCGGGGTGATCCTGGTATTCAGCCTGAAATTCTTCCCCAACGTGTTCCTGATCACCTCCGGCGCCTTCGCCGGCGTCAGCCGCTCGCTGGAAGAGGCGGCCGAGAGCCTCGGCGTTTCGCCCGCGCGGCGTGTCCTGACCATCACCTTGCCGCTGATCCTGCCCGCGATCACCGCCAGCGGTCTGCTCGCCTTCGTGCTGTCGATCGCCGATTTCGGCACGCCGCAGATCATCGGCCGCAACTTCCAGGTGCTGGCAACCCAGGCATTCACGCTGTATTCGGCCGACCTCGGGTCCGACCAGGGCCAGGCGTCGGCTATCAGTCTGGTGCTGGTGCTGATCTCGCTGATCTTCGTGCTGCTGCAGCGCCGTCTGATGCGCCGCGACATCTATCACAACAGCGGCATGAAGCCGGCCGACCGCCGAGCGATCCAGGGCGGCCGTGCCATCTTGCTACACGGGATCGCCTACCTCATCGTGCTGCTTGGCTCGATGCCGGCGATCGTGGTGATCATCTTTTCGTTCCGGCGCACCCGCGGGCCGGTGTTCCAGCCCGGCTTCGCGCTGCAAAGCTACCAGCGCATCATCGAGACGGTACCCGACGCCATCCGCAACACTCTGGTGTTCTCGGCGATCGCGGTGGCTGGCATCGTCGTGGTCGGCACGTTGCTGGGCTATGTCATCACCCGCCGGCCGTCAGCCGCGACCGCAGCCCTCGACGGGCTGCTGACGGTGCCCTACGTGGTGCCCGGCGTGGTCATGGGCATAGCCTACATCGCCACGTTCAACGCGCCGCCGGTTGTGCTGACCGGCACGGGGGCGATCATCATCCTGTCGATCTTCATCCGCCGTCTGCCCTACACCGCGAGCGCGGTCGGCACCGCCCTGCGCCAGATCAGCCCCAGCTTGGAAGACGCCGCGACGAGTCTGGGGGTGCCCCCTGGCCGCGCGTTCCTCAAGGTCACCGCCCCGCTGATCCTGCCCGGCATCATCGCCGGTGGCATGATGAGCCTGGTGACCGCGATGAACGAACTGTCATCCTCCCTGGTGCTATATGTCGGGGGCACCGTGACAATGCCGGTGCGCATCTATGTCGCGGTCATCGATGGTGACTATGGGACGGCGGCGGCCCTGGCGACCATCCTGATCGTGCTCACGGCACTGGCCGTTTTCGCCGCCTCGTCGATCGTCCGCACCCCGAAATAACGCTGCTGTCGGCCGGGCTTGCTGACGCGGCGCGCGATGATCCAAGGTGCTTTTACCCGCCAAATCATCCAGTTCGAACGTCCCCTGTTGGCGCCGGAGGGGCCACTAGAAGTCGCTGAGCCTTTGGGCTAGGTAACCTAGGCGTGAATGGACTGTCGCTGTTCGCGCCACACAGGAGGACGAGCATGGCACGACTGCTTTCCCGCAAACAGTTCCTGACCGGTGCCGCGGCCGCCTCCGCCAGCCTTGGCTATCGTCCGGCGCGCGCCGCCAGCCACTATGTGATCCGCCTGGGTCTCGATCTTGCGACCGACCATCCCACCACCGTCCATGCCATCGCGGCCGCCGCCAAGATCAAGGAGGCCAGCAAGGGCGCCGTCGAGCTGATGGTGTTCCCCAACAGCCAGTTGGGCGACGACACCCACATGCTCTCCAATCTGCGCTCCGGCGCTATTCAGATGATGGCGATCGGCGACAATATCCTGGCGACCCTGGTGCCCAGCGCCGCCATCGACAATATCGGTTTCGCGTTCAAATCCTCCGATATGGCCTGGAACACGCTGGATGGCGCCGTCGGCGGCATGGTCCGCGCCGATATCGCCAAGGCCGGCCTGTTCGCCATGCCGAAGATTTGGGATGAGGGGTTCCGTCAGATCACCTCCAGCACGCACCAGATCAACACGCCGGAGGATTTGCACGGCTTCAAGATCCGCGTGCCACCCAGCCCGATCTCGCTGTCGCTGTTCGAAGGTCTCGGGGCGTCGCCGGTCACCATCAACATCGCCGAGCTCTATACCGCGATGCAGACCCATGTGGTCGACGGCCAGGAAAACCCGTTCGGTAACATCGAAACGCAAAAATTCTGGCAGGTGCAGAAATATTGTTCGGTTACCGATCATATGTGGGTCGGCTACTGGATGGTCGCCAACGGCGCGTTCTGGAGCAGTCTGCCGGCGAATTACCAGCAGATCGTGGTCGACGCGTTCGACGAGCAGGCGGTGGCCCAGCGCCAGGCCAACATGAAGCTCGATAGCGGGCTAGAGGCGACGTTGAAGCAGCGCGGTCTCATCTTTGCCGAGCCTGACAAGTCGCTGTTCCAGGCGGCTCTGGTGAAAGCAGGCTTCTACAAGACGTGGAAAGCCAAATTCAGCCCGGCGATGTGGTCGGCGCTGGAGCAGTCGACCGGACCATTGTCCTGAGCCTCGCTGCTGCGGCCGGCGGCACGTCTGTGTTGCGGGTGATCGATGGCCTCGTCGACCGGGTGACACGGCTGCTCGCGGCCGCTCTCGTGGTGATCGAAGTCGCCATTCTGTTCGCCGGCGTGGTGTTCCGCTACGGCCTGGACCATCCGTTGGTCTGGGTCGAGGAACTGGCGGCCATGCTGTTCCTCTGGCTGGTCAGTCTCGGTGCGGTGCGGGCACTGATCCGCGGCGAGCATATGTGCATGACCGTGCTGGTCGGCCGGCTTGGACCGCGCGCCCAACGGTTTTGCGGGCGGTTTGCCGCCCTCATCGTCGCGGTGGTGTTGGTGGCGCTGCTGGTGCCAGGTCTGTCCTATGCCGCCCAGCAGCAGGACATCCTGACGCCGGTGATGCAGATCCCCGGCTCCTGGGAGATCATTGGCCAGCTCGTGGCGCTCGCGCTGATGTTGTACGTGGCGCTGCGCCGCCTGTTCAGCGGCGCCGCCTGGGGCGAACTGGCGCTGGTTCTCGGCATCGGCCTCGTCGTGGGTCTCGTGCTGTGGGGCCTGGAGCCGGTGTTCGACGACCTTGGCAATGCTGACCTGCTGATCTTCTTCATCGGCGTCGTCGGCGTCTGCATCTTCATGGGTGTGCCGATCGCCTTCAGCTTCGCCATCGCCACATTTGGCTATATCGCCTTCACCACCACGATTCCGCTGGCGGTGGTGATCGGCCAGATGGACCAGGGCATGTCGTCGATCGAGCTGCTCGCGGTGCCGATGTTCATCGTGCTGGGCCTGCTGCTGGAAATGACCGGCATCGCCCGTGCCATGGTTGATTTCCTGGCGGCCCTCGTCGGCCATCGTCGCGGCGGCCTGTCCTATGTGCTAATCGTCGCGATGTATCTGATTTCCGGCATCTCCGGCTCCAAGGCGGCGGACCAGGCGGCGGTCGCCCCGGTGCTGCTGCCGGAGATGCGTCGCCGCGGGGCGGTCGGCGGTGAACTGGTGGCGCAGCTGGCAGCCTCGGCGGCGATGTCCGAGACCATTCCGCCCAGCCTGGTGCTGATCATCGTGGGTGCCGTGACGGGCGTGTCGATCTCGGCATTGTTTACCGGCGGGCTGCTGCCGGCGTTGGTCGCCGCGATCGGGCTTGCCGCCCTGGTGTTCATGCGCACCCGTCATGAGCGGCCCGCCGGCGCGCGCCCCGGGGCACGCGCGGTCGGCCGGCTGTTCGTGATTGCCATCCCGGCTCTGATTCTGCCCTTCGTGATCCGCTACGCCGTGCTCGCCGGCGTTACCACCGCGACCGAGGTCGCGACGGTCGGCGTCGTCTATGCGGTGTTCGTCGGTATTGCCGTCTATCGTTGTTTCGACTGGCGCCGCCTGATTCCGATCCTGGTCGAGACGGCCACCCTGTCCGGCGCCATCCTGCTGATTATCGGCAGCGCCAGCGCCATGGCCTGGTCACTGACCCAAGCCGGTTTTGCCCAGACCCTGGCCGACATGATGACCGGGCTGCCTGGCGGGAAATGGGGCTTTCTCGCGGTATCGATGGTGTTGTTCATCGTGCTGGGCAGCGTGCTGGAAGGACTGCCGGCGATGGTGCTGTTCGGGCCGCTGCTGTTCCCGATCGCCGAACAGCTCGGCATTCATCTCGTGCAGTATGCCATTGTGGCGATCTTCGCCATGGGGATCGGCCTGTTCTCACCCCCGTTTGGCGTCGGGTTCTATCAGACGTGCCTGATCAGCAAGGTCCCCAGCGACGAAGCGTTTGGTCGGATCTGGCCGTATATGGGCGTACTGGTGGTGGTGCTGGTCGTGGTGGCATTGGTGCCGTGGATCTCGGTCGGCTTTCTGCAATAGAACCGCTCGGACCGGTGGCCGAAAATCTGATCACCATGGCTTCAAAGGGGTTCCACCCCTTTGCGGGCCCGAGCAGCGCCCGGCTTGCTTGCTGTCTACGGTCAGTCTGTTACCTCGTCAGACAGCGTGATGGCTTTGCCCATCGTCGGTCTCGCGCGGCGCCTCGGCGGCGCGGCGCAGGCGCCGATAGCTGCGCGCGCTGAATGGCAGCATGCAGATGTAGAGCAGCCCCGCGGCGGCCAGGGCAGCCCAGGGATCGGCGACCAGCACGGCGGCGAACAGGCCGGTGCCGAGCAACGTGGGGAGCACATATTCGGCCGGAACCTTGAAGTTCTTGAAGCTCCACACCGGTAATGTCGACACCAGCAGGACGCCGGTGCCGATCAGCACGGCGGCGCATAAAATCGGCGACTGGCTGATTTCCAGCAGTCGGGTCCATTGCATCGACTGCGCCTCCTGCCCGACGAACAGCGGGAACAGGCTGATGGCGGCACCCGCCGGGGCGGGCACGCCGCTGAAGAAATTATAGGTGTAGGCAGGGTGCGGGCCGGCATCCAAGGCTGCGTTGAATCGGGCCAGGCGCAGCGCCATGCACACGGCAAACATCAGGCACGGGGTGAAGCCGAAGCCGCGCAGTGGTTCGAGCGACCAGAGGTAGAGGATAAAGGCTGGCGCCACGCCGAAGCACAGAAAATCCGCCAGACTGTCGAATTCCGCGCCAAAGCGGGACGTCGCTTTCAGCAGCCGCGCCAGCCGGCCATCGAGCCCGTCGATGCAGGCCGCCACCGCGACCGCGACCGCGGCCGCGCCGAACCGCCCCTCCAGCGCGAAACGCATCGACGTCAGCCCGGCGCACAGCCCCAGCATGGTCAGAATGTTGGGGATCATTCGGTTGAACGAGGGCCCCTTGAACCGAGGCCGATGCTTGGGTCGCAGTCGGCGTTTGAGCCTGCGGATCGGCGAGCCCGCCGGCGGCACGGCGCGGGGGCCCACCCCGCTCATGCCAGCAGGTCCGCGATCGCGGTCTCCCCGCCGATCATGGTCTGGCCGACCTCGACCAAGGGCGTCACGCCTTCCGGCAGATACAGGTCGGTGCGGCTGCCGAAGCGGATGATGCCGAAGCGCGCGCCGATCTGGGCCGCGTCACCCTCGCGCACATGGCACAGAATCCGCCGCGCGATCAGACCGGCGATCTGCACCACCGCGATATCGCGGCCATCCGCCATACGGATCGCCAGCGCGTTGCGTTCATTGTCGACGCTGGCCTTGTCCAGGCTGGCATTGACGAATTTGCCGTGGCGGTAGGCGATACGGGTGACAATGCCGCTGACCGGCATGCGGTTGACGTGGACGTCGAGCACCGACAGAAAGATCGCCACCCGCCAGCGTGGTGCTGTGCCCAGATCGAGCTCCGGCGGCGGTGCCACAGACGCCACTGAGACCACGTGGCCGTCGGCTGGGGCTACCACCAGGCCTGGTCGGGCGGGTGTCACGCGCTCGGGGTCGCGGAAAAAATACAGACAGAACAAAGTGAAACAGACGCCGATCCAGGTCAGCCACTGGGTCAGGATCAGGCCGACCACGATCGCCACGACGCCGCCCAGCAGGAACGGGCGTCCGGCGGGATGCGGCGGGGCGAGTACGAGGCGCAGGGAAGCGACGAGGGCCATGGGCGTTCCGCGAAAATGCCGCCGGTTTATGGATCGTTCACCCCTTGCGGGCAAGACTTGCGCGCGCGGTGCCACCTGGCAGCGGCGCCGAGGGCGCGACATAGCGGATGATATATCAAGGATTTGGCATCATGCTGCAGGCAAGGCCATGAGGTTGGGCCCGTTCACGGTGGACGCGCAGGGCGGCCTGCAGCCCAGTGATCCCGGCTCGTTTCCCACTTTCACCGTCCGCTGGCATGACCGGGTGGTGGAGGCACGGATGCTGCCGCATCCCGAGGCGGATACCAGCCAGGGCTCCCTCCTGCTCACCAGCATCCTCGGCCGCATTCCCAGCACGGCACGCCCGAACGACGAAGCGGAGGCGGTCGAGTCTCGCAGGCGGGCGTTCGGGGTACTGCGCGGCCTTCCCGCGTCATTGCCGCCCAGTTGGCAGCTTGCATTGCTGGCCGACCATCGGCTCGACCTCGCCGCCACCGTCCGGATCAGCTTGCCAGTGATGGCGTCGGACCTGCTGACCGAAGTCACGATGTTCTTGTTGGACCTGGCGCCCTATCTGGATTTGCTCGATGAGTCCGGGATATTCGGGCTGGCCCCGGCGGGCGCTGAGACCGGAAGCGCAAATACCTGACCGGGATAGATCAGATCGGGATTGCGGATCTGATCGCGATTGGCCTGATAGATCGTCAAATAATCAGTGCCGCGACCGTAGGCTGACCGCGCGATCCGCCACAGGCTTTGGCTCGGTTGCACCACGATCCGGCTGCCCGGTACGTCATTCGCGGCGACTGCGTCGGCGCTGGCCCTTTGGAAGGGCAGTTCCACACGCGCCGCCACCCGGCCGAGCGGCGAAATCTGGTCGAGCCGCAGCTGGTGGGCGCCGACCGCAACCGCCGACGCCGGGGTCATGCTCCAATGCCCGGTCGGGTCCGCGACAGCGTCGCCGCCAGCTACGTTGTCGATATAGACCCGCACCGTCACGCCTGGCGGCGCGGTGCCGGAAAACCGGATCACGCCGCTTTGGTCATAGTCGACCACATCGAGGCCGAGCCGGACCTCTCCGGGCGGCGGTCCCTTGAGAAACCGCGGCGCCGCATTGGGCGGCATGAGGATGGCCATCGCCGACGAGGCTCCCGCGGGTGACGGGGCAGTCCCGTCAGCCAGCGTCGGCGGTTCAGGTACCAGCACCAGTACCGGGGCCGCCCCCTTGGTCTGCGTTCCCGCCGGCGTCACGGCGGTCACCGCTAGTTCCTCACCGCCAGGCTTGATCGGGTCAACCGGCAACAGCACCCATTGGCCGTCACCGTCAGCCGTCGTGTGGCCGATGCTCCGGCCGTTGGCGGTGACGTCTATATTGGCGCCGGGAGCGCTCCGCCCGGCGATCACGGCGTCACCGGTCGGCCCGACCCGCACGACGTCAAATGTCGGAGCCGGCGATGCAGGCTCGCCCGATGCGGGTTTGGTGGCGGTTGGCAGCTGGGTGGGAGGCTTGGCCAGAACCACTGGTGCCGGCATGGCGGATGCGGTCTTTGGCGGCGCTGGTGGCCGCGGCGGATCGACCGGCCTCGCGACGAACCATGCGATGGCGCTCAGCAGCGCCAGTCCGACGAAGGCAGCACCAGCGGGGCGCAACAAACCGCTACGTCCGGGACCAGGAGCAAAGATGGACATACCAAATAAATAAGGTGTGCGACCGTTCGCTGCAATTGCCGATCGGTTCGCTCTGGCCACGGGCTCTTTCCCCCGTCGCGCGGGATGGCCTATGCAGAGGGATCAGCGAGCCAAGGATTGCCTGGGAGAGCATGATCATGACTGCAACCGCGCGCTCCGTCATTCGGTCCGTCGCCGTCTACTGTGGCGCCAGCCCTGGCCACGACCCGATTTTTCGCGCCGCGGCCACCGAGCTTGGACAGGCGCTGGCGGCCGCTGGCATCCGCCTGGTCTATGGCGGTGGCCATGTCGGTCTGATGGGCACGGTGGCCGATGCGGCGGTCAGCGCAGGAGGGGTGGTCATCGGCGTCATCCCGGAATTCCTGACCCGCGCCGAGCTGGCGCACGAGGGGATCAGCGAGCTGATCGTCACCGACAGCATGCACGCCCGCAAACAGCGCATGTTCGAACTGGCGGATGCCTTCGTGACGTTTCCCGGTGGCCTCGGGACCCTCGACGAGACGTTCGAGATTCTGACCTGGCGTCAGCTCAAGCTGCATGACAAGCCGATCATCATTTGTGACATCGCCGGGTCCGCGACGAGCATTCTGGCGACCATCGAGGCGGCGATCTCGGCCGGATTCGCGCGCCCGGATATTCGCAACCTCTATGAAGTCGTCAGCGGCGTTCCCGCCCTGATGCGGGTACTGCAGCAGATGACGCAGGCTGGCGACGGTGCGGCGGCGATGTTGTAGGCCTTGCCGCGGGGCCGGGAGGCGGCTATATGCCGCGCCTCGGTCGGAGTGTAGCTCAGCCTGGTAGAGCACTGTGTTCGGGACGCAGGGGCCGGAGGTTCGAATCCTCTCACTCCGACCAGACCGCCGGACGCAACCTGGACGACGTGGCGAACATGCCCTGTCCTGTCTGCCGGAACGACGCTCGCCCGACGGTGCGATGTCCGCTGATGGTGGATTGCGATTGCTTGCCGTGTGGTCAAGATGAGGTGCAAGCAGATTCGCAAGTGCTGTCAGGGTAGGAGCGCAGTGTGCCGTCCGAGCAGATCAAGATCCGTACCCGCGAAGGTGAGTGTGGTTTGCACGTCGCGACGCCGGCGGGCGACGGGGCGTGGCCAGCCGTCATCTTCTACATGGACGCACTCGGCATCCGGCCTGGCGTTATTGAAATGGCGCAGCGACTTGCCAGTGCCGGCTACGTCGTGCTGATGCCCGATCTCTTCTACCGTTATGGTCCGTACGGGCCGTTTGCGCCCAAGGACGTGTTCGCGGGCGATTTCCGCGCAATTCTGGGACCGCTGATGGCCACCACCGGCAATGATAAGGCCGCCGAGGATACCAAGGCTTTCCTCGCCTATCTCGACACGCGGAGCGACGTCGCTGGCCGCAAGCTTGGCGCGGTAGGCTTCTGCATGGGGGGCGGCATGGCAATCACCGCGGCGGGAACCTATCCTGATCGCTTCGCGGCGGTCGCGAGTTTTCACGGTGGCAATCTGGCGACCGACGCGTCGGTCAGCCCCCATTTGTTCGCGCCGGACCTGAAGGCGGAGGTCTATGTCGCGGCCGCCGAGAACGACCGCAGCTACCCGCCGGAGATGGCAGAGCGATTTGAGACGGCATTGGCGCAAGCCGGCGTGCGCTATCGGACGGAGACCTACCCCGCGGCACACGGATGGATGAAGCCAGACTTCCCCGTCTATGATCAGGCCGCTGCGGAGCGTGGCTGGACCGAGATGCTGGCGCTGTTCGGCCGGACTCTGCGGAGCTGATCGGGCGCCTGCGCGCGGCGCAGCGCCAGCCTTGTCACCTGGGGATCAAAGGCGCTTGCTTATTGGCGGGTCTGCGCGGATCCCGGCCTTGGCTGCTTTTGACGGGGCGGCCCAACGCCGCCTGCTATCACGTCAGCCGTGGCTGCAATTCCTCCATCACCGGCGTCGGCGATAAGCCACGCAGCGCGGCAAGCCGTTCTGCCAGCGCCTCGATATCGATGGCACGCAATGTCGGCCGGCATCCCTCGAGTACGTCTGCGCCGCGCGCCACGATCCGTTGCCGCAGGGTCGCATCGGGCACGGTGATCGCGATGTCGTGCAGCATGCGCAGCAACCGCAGGCTCACCGCCAGGTCCGACGTCGCGTAATGACGAATTTGCTCGAACGCTGTGTCGAGCAGTTGGTCGAGCCCGATCCAAGGCAGGATCAGCCGCAGCGCCTGCGGCGGGTCGTAGAACGTCGGCGGCGGCGGTTGCCGACCGGCCCAGCGGATCAGGACGCGGGTGAGCTGATCAATCCCGCTGATTGCGGTGCTGGGATCATTCACCGCCGGCGAGATCGCGCGCAGCGCGATGTCGACGATCTGGATCACGCCGAATTCGACGTCCTGCTGCAGCGTGCGCATCGGCCCCATGTCGAACGCGGCATTCAGTTCGGCGGCATGCAGCGGGTCCTGCAGGCTGCGGCGCGACACCATCACCAGCGGCACACCCTCGGGCACGAAATGGCCGACACGCCGGAGCACGCGGACATGCGCGCGGTGCAGCTTGGCGAAACGCACCAATCGGCGGGTGTCGATGAAGCGGATATAGCCGGACACCATGTTCAAGACCGCGAATTCCGTGCCCTCTGGAGGCGGCAGCTGTGGCTCCGGCCGGCTGTGCGGGCCACGCGGGCGCGGCATCAGCGCGTCGATCACCGCTTCCGTCTCCCGCGCGATCCGGTCGACGATGTGGTTGACGCTGATCGCCTGGGAGATGTGATGAATGAAGAACAGCAGCCAGCCGACGCACACCAGGGCCAGCAGCATGGCACCCACAACGGTTGCCACCGGCGCGAACGGCGTCGGCATCGCGCGGGCGGCGGGCAGGGCGGCCATGCAGTAGGAGAAGGTCCCGAGGAACACCCCAAGGGTCCATTGCGTACCGCGATCTTTCACGAAGCTCACCAGAATGCGCGGCGAGAACTGCGTCGATGCCAGGGTCAACGTCATCAGCAGGATCGCGAACACGATCGACACCACCGTCATGATGGTGGTCGCGATCACGCTGAGGATATTTTGCGCGACCAGTGGATCTGCGTGCGAGGGGAACAGCACGTGCGGCACCCAGGCCGATATGATGGGGTAGCTTTCCTCCAGTTCGGACAGCACCGCACCGGCGGTGCCGAGCGCCACCGCGATCACCATCGGACGGACCAGAAAGCCGCCGCGCATCGCATAGAGGGCCGACCGCAGCCGCAAAGGGAGTCGTTTGAACATATTCATCCGTTGTCGTCGCGGCACGGATACTAGGTGCGGCCCTCACGCGAAGACAGCGAAACAGGCTGTTGCCGCGCCGATACCCCGATGGGGTCGAGGCGCAGGCTCGTGTCAGCGTCGAAGACATGGATGTGATCCGCCGGAATCCGCACGCCCAGTGTGTCGACGGACGGTGCGGCACCGGCGACTTTGACCGACACCAGCTCACTGTCCGCGAGCCTGCCGATCAGCACCGTCTCCGACCCGAGCGGCTCCACCAGGTCGATCTGTAGCCGCAGGCCCTCAGGGTCGGGCTGCAGATGTTCAGGCCGGATGCCGATGGTCAGCCGGCGCCCATCGGCGCCCGGTCGGCGACCGTCGGCGAACGGGATCAGCGGGCCGATCGCGAGCTGCGCTGCGCTGCCGTCATGACTGAGGGTGGCGGGGAAGAAATTCATCGACGGTGCGCCGATGAAGCCCGCGACATACAAATCGGCCGGTCGCTCGAACACCTCCATCGGCGTTGCCAGCTGCACCGGCACGCCCTTGTGCAGCACCAGCAGCCGGTCGCCCAGCGTCATCGCCTCCACCTGGTCGTGGGTGACATACAGGCTGGTGACGCCCATGCGGCGCTGCAGGCGGCGGATCTCGGCGCGCATGGTCACCCGCAGCTTGGCGTCCAGATTGGACAGCGGCTCGTCGAACAGAAACAATTTCGGCTCGCGCACGATGGCGCGCCCCATCGCTACCCGCTGCCGCTGGCCGCCCGACAGCTGCCGTGGCTTGCGGGCCAGCAACTCGCCGAGGCCGAGCAGCCCTGCACTCTCCTCCACCCGCCGGCGGATCTGGTCACGTGAGAGGCCGCGTATCTTGAGTCCGTAAGCCATGTTCTCGAATACGGTCATATGCGGATACAGCGCATAATTCTGGAACACCATGGCGATGTCGCGCGCCGCGGGGTCAAGTTTGGCGACGTCACGCCCGTCCAGCACGATGCGGCCGCTGCTCGGCGTCTCCAGACCGGCGACCAGGCGCAGCAGCGTCGATTTGCCACAGCCCGATGCGCCGACGATCACCAGCATCTCCCCAGAGGCCAGCGACAGATCGATGCCATGCAACACCGGCGTCGCGCCAAAGCTTTTCTGCAATCCCTCAAGCAGCAGCGTCGCCATTATTTCTCGCCTTCCGTCAGGCCCTTGACGAACCATCGCTGCATCAACACCACCACCGCCACCGGCGGCAACAACGCCAGGATGGCGGTCGCCATCACGCGGTTCCACGCTGTGTCGCTCTCGGTGCCGATCATCTTGACGATGCCGATCACGATGGTGTCGAGCTTGGGGTCGGTGGAGACCAGCAGGGGCCACAGATACTGGTTCCAGCCCAGCACGAACAGGATCACGAACAAGGCGGCGAGATTGGCCGAGGACACAGGGATCAGGATGTCCTTCAGAAACCGCCAGGAACCGGCGCCGTCCATCCGCGCCGCCTCCATCAACTCGTCGGGCACCGCGAGGAAAGTCTGGCGGAACAGCAAGGTCGCGGTGGCACTGGCGATCAGCGGTATGGTCAGGCCAGGGAAGGTGTTGATCATGTGGAGGTCGGACATCACCGAATAGGTCGGGATGATGCGCACCTCGACCGGCAGCATCAGGGTGATGAAGATTGTCCAGAACGCCACCATGCGCAGCGGAAAGCGGAAGAAGGTGATGGCGTAGGCCGACAGCAGCGAGATCACGATCTTGCCCACCGCGATCGCCATCGCCATGCCGAACGAAACCAGCAGCATGCGCCACACCGGCGAGGCGCCGGGTGCGCCTTCCACCAGCACGTCCCGATACACGCGCAAGCCGGCCAGGCGGGGGATCATCGACAGCTCGCCGCGCGAGATCGCCGCGGGGTCGAGCGTGGAACCGGCCAGCACCAGCCACAGCGGGATGATGAACAGCAGCACGCCGAGGATCAGGATCAGGTGTGCCGGCCAGTCGGTACGGGCGCTCATTCGCCGCCCCTGTTGCCGAGAAAGCGGAATTGCAGCGCGGTCAGCAGGATCACGGCCAGCATCAGCACGACGGATTGCGCCGACGAGCCGCCGATGTCGAGATTGATCACCCCGTCGCGGTAGACTTTCACCACCAGCGTTTCGGTGGATTGGCCTGGCCCCCCCTGGGTGATCGCCAGGATGGTCGGAAACGTCTCAAACGCGGCGTAGACGAGATTGACGACGAGGAGGAAGAACACAGTCGGCATCAGCAGCGGCAGGCTGATGGTGCGGAACCGCCGCCAGCCGCCCGCGCCATCCATGCGTGCTGCCTCGATCACCGCCTTCGGCACCGATTGCAGGCCCGCCAGCATGAAAATGAAATTGTAGCTGACCTGCTTCCAGGCGCTGGCCAGGATCACCAATAGCATCGCCTGGAGATCATCGAGCTTGTAGTCCCAATGGATGCCCACGCTGTTCAGCCAATGGCCGATCAGCCCGATCTGCGGGTGCATCAGCAGAATCCACAGCACGCCGGCAACGGCGGGCGCCACCGCATAGGGCCAGATCAGCAGGATACGGTAGACCGCCCGGCCGCGCAGCTCACGGTCGGCGCAGACCGCCAGCAGCAGTGCCAGCCCCATCGAGACCGCTGCCACACCCGCGCAGAACACCGCGGTGCGGGCGATGCTGGCGAGGTACAGCGGATCGGTGAACAGGTCGGTGAAATTGTCGAAGCCAACAAAATCCTCGTGCTGCCCGAAGGGATCGGCGCGGGTGAAACTCGACCAGATGGCCTGTCCGGCGGGCCAGTAGAAGAACACCAGTGTGATCAGCAACTGCGGCATGATCAGAAGGATCGGCAGCAGCCTGCCGGCGAAGAGGGTGCGGCGTTCCATGTGGGCGGGAGGATGGCGCGGCGCCGCGGGCGCCGCGCCAAAACCTTCAGGTGCGGACGGATTTCTGAAACTCGCGCAGCACGCGGTTGCCGCGTGTCACCGAGTTGTCCATCGCCTGCTGGGCGGATTGCTGGCCTTGCAGCGCCTTCTCCAGCTCTTCCTGCATGATGTTGCGGATTTCCGGCAGCCGGCCGAGCCGCAGGCCACGCGAATTGTCGGTCACTGTGCCGCGAGTGAGCTCCTTGTAGGGCAGGTCGGCGCCGACGTTCTTGGTGTAGTAGCCCTGCTGCACCGTGAGGTCGTAGCCGGCCATGGTGGCGGGTACGTAGCCGGTGTGCTGGTGCCAGGCGGCGACGTTCTCGGGGGTGGCGAGGAAGGCCACGAACTTGGCCACGCCGGCATATTCCGCCTCGCTGCGCTTGGGGGCGGTCATGCACCACAGGCTGGCGCCGCCGATGATTGCATTGTTGGGCGATTTGATGATCTCGGGGTCATACGGCATGTACGTCTCGGCCCAGTCGAATTTGGCCGATTTGCTGATATCGCCACGGCTCCCCGATGAGTCGAAGAAGATCGCCGCCCCCCCGGCCGGGAAGATCGGCGAGCCGGCGTTGTCGCGACCGGCGTAGCGGAAGGTGCCGGCCTTGGCCATGTCGAGCAGGCGCTGAATGTGCTTGACGTGTTTGGCGCTGTTGCATTCCAGCACCGCGTCGAGCCCCTTGAAACCGTCGGCTTCGCTGGCGAATGGCAGGTTGTGCAGGGCGCTATATTGTTCGACATGGATCCAGGTGGGCCACGCCGTGCTCATCGTCACCAGGTCGGGCACGGTGACACCATCGGCTTTGGCTTTCGCCATCGTCGGCGCCGCCCATTTCGCCTTCAGCACGTCGGCGGCCTTGACCAGATCCTCCCAGGTGGCCGGCGGCGCGGCTGGGTCGAGGCCCGCCATCTTGAAAGCGTCCTTGTTGTACCACATCACCGTGGTGGAGGAATTGAACGGGATCGACGCCATCCGTCCGTCCGCCAGGCTGTAATAGCCGCGCACCGCCGGCACATAGGTCGCGGGGTCGATCTTGACGCCGGTCTCCTTACTAAGTTGCCACGCCTGCTTCACCGCCGGGCCGGCGGCCAGCATGGTGCCGGTGCCGACCTCGAACACCTGGGCCAGATGCGGCGCCTGGCCGGCGCGAGAGGCGGCGATCGCCGCGGTCAGCAAATCCGGGTAGCTGCCCTTGAAGATGGGTTCGACTTCGACGTCGGTCTGGCTGGCGTTGAACGCCGTGCACAGCCGGGTAACCTCCTCACCCAGCGCCGCGTTCATGGCGTGCCAGAACACCACCTTGGTCTTTCCGGCGGTCTGTGCGTGAGCGCGGCTCGGCATGGTCAGGAGGGGGGAGGCGGCAAGTGCTGCGGCCCCTGTGAGCAGTGCGCGACGTTTCATGAACTGATTCCCTCTTCTCGACTTGATGATTTGGCGTAGCGGTCGCCCGTTGCGCGGCCATGACACTATTATGACAGAGGTATGACAGTCACGGGCTTCATTTCCGCCCGGCCCACAGGATGAGAAAATGCGCCGGGATCACCCACAGCATCCCGGCGACCACGAAATAGGCCGCCTGCAACGCCCAGTGGGCGCCGGCCAGGCGGTCGGCCAGGGTTACGGCGGCGACCACATAGGCGACGAATCCAGCGAGCCCGATGAGTGTGGCGAAGGCGATGCGTGACATGGCGCAGAGTTAGCGTGTCCGCCGCGCTTGGGCCAGCGGGCGGACCGTCTTGCCGGGCGGATGGTGACGGCTATAACCGTGTGACACGAGCGAATTGAGGGCCGCGTGGCGCGCGGATCACAGAAGGGCCGACACATGGATTTGAAAGACCACATTCGCGGCATCCCGGATTTTCCCAAACCCGGCATCCTGTTCTACGACATTTCCACTCTGTTGCGGCATGAGGACGCCTGGCAGGTGGCAATGGGGCGAATGGCCCGGGCGGCCCGCGCGCACCAGCCCGATCTGATCGCCGGCATTGAATCACGCGGCTTCCTGGTGGCGGCACCCCTGGCGCTCAAGCTGGGTTGCGGCTTCATCATGCTGCGCAAGCGCGGCAAGCTGCCGGGGCCGACCATCGGACTGGATTACGCTCTGGAATATGGTTCCGACCGGATCGAGATCCAGGCGGACGCGGTGTCACCCGGCCAACGGGTGGTGGTGGTCGACGATCTGCTGGCGACCGGGGGCACCATGGCGGCCGGGATCCAGCTGCTGCGCAACATCGGGGCCGCGGTGCCCGCCGCCGCGGCGCTGATCGAACTGACGTTCCTCAATGGACGCGCGCGCCTCGACGTTCCGGTGGAAACCCTGGTTCAGTACGACGACTGAGGACGATTTTTGGTGCGTCCGTGACGCCGCGCCCGCGTGGTTCACTCAATGTTCATCATTGATCCGCAGGATGGGATATCGGCGCCAGGACGGCGCTCCTATGGGGCTCAGAGCGGCCCCTGCGCACCAGCGACGAGCACGTCCATGATCAACCACCGCTTTATCGCCGACCCGGCCCACGCGCGCCCGATCGACCCGTCCCTGATCGATCTGTCCCCGATCGACCTGTCATCGAGCACGTCATGTCAATCGATCTGAGCATCGGCGCGGTCGCCGTGCCATTGGCAGTGCCCAAGTTGCTGGCGCCCGCGCTTACCGCATCGGCCGCGTCGGTGTCCTCTTCGGGTGGCACGCCCGCGGTGGCGACCCCGCCCACGCCATCCTTGATTTTGCCCAATCCGACTATCGGTCTGGAACCGGGGCTCGGAGTCGTTGTGCAGTTGCATAATTCAAATGGCTCGGTCACCACCTCCCCTCCCACCGAAGAACAGCTGCGCCTCTATCGTGAGCGGAACGTTCCCATCGGCGCGCCACCGGCGCCCAATGCAGGGTCGCCTCAACCGTCATCGCGGTCTGATATCGTGGTCTGATACCAACGCGACCCGCCCAGTAGCCATGGATCGCACCTGATATCCGCTGGCGTTGACGTCGCTGGTGTCGCTTGTCATCCAGCCGTGTGGGACAGCGCACCTGCCAAGGCAGCGATCTCAAGATGCGCCTGGGTAAACGCCTCGTCCGGCAACACGGCCGTGATCGCACTGATCGCCTCGATGAGGCTTTGCCCAAGCCAGACCGCGCTGGCGCCTTGCTGGCCGGCCAGTCCGCCGAGCAATGCGGGGAGCAGCGCGCGGAACGCCATCGCCTCCTGGCGGAGCAGCGGTCCCCATCGCGCGCCGAATATCTGTTGCGCGTCATGGATCAGCGTCTGACGCGCTGCGAGCGTCAGCGGCACGCGGGCAAATAGCTCGATATGTGCGTAGGCCGTGGTGATCAGCGGCGTGCGCCAGCGCAACTCGGCCAGCGCATCGTCCAGTGGCAAGCCGCGCTGAGACGCCTCGGTGCAGCCGCGCGCCAGGGCGCCCACCGGCTTGCCGCCCGATCGACGCCAGAACAGCACGTCCGGCACATGGCGGATTTCGCCATACAGGGCCAGTTCAGCCAGCAGCACATGGTCCCATCCCGCGCGATAGGGGATCCGTGCCAGCCGGTCGACCGCACCACGCCGATAGATCCCCCAGAAACTGGGCGCGCTGGTGTAACGCTGCATGACATGCGCGGCCCGCGCACGAGGGTTCGGCCCAACCGCATGCAGCCGATGACCGACGGGGTAGGGGTGCCGCGCCTCGCCGTCGGCGGTGAAGATCTCGCCACCGGCATGGCACATGGCGCAGTCGGGATGGCCGAGCATCACCTCCATCACGCGCGCCATGAAGTCGGGCGCGAGCAGGTCGTCCGCGGTTTTGGGCATCACGAAATCGGCGTCGCCATGCCAGAAAGCGCGTTGGCAGTTCAGCACCGGCCCGGCATTGACGCGGTTGCGCCGCAGATGCAGCCGGTCGGTCTGGGCCATCCGGGCCTCGACGATGTCCGTGGTGCGGTCGTTTGACGCATTGTCGATGACCGTGAGAGTCAGTGCCGGCCAGCTCTGCCGCAGCACGCTGTCGATCGCAGCGCCGATGGTGGCCTCGCCGTTGAACACGAACAGATTGACGTCGACATGCGGGCTGTCGGAGCCAGCGCTCCCCGCTCCCGTCCCGATCATTGCCGTGCACACCAGTCCTGCCACGTCGAGATGAGCGCAGCCCCGAGATTGCGACCGAAGCGCGGTGCGTCACATAGCGGGCTGGCTTTCATTCGCCGGCGAAGACCGGTGCGCAGCTCAGCGAGTGCTGGCAGATCGTCGGCCAGATTTACCGCGCGTGCGATGTAGTCTTCCCGATCACGAGCGATCCAGTCGGTCAAACCGACATTGCTCAGGTGACTGGCGGAATGGCGCGCCGCAAAAATCTCGCCAGGCATGGTTAGCGTGGGCACGCCCATCCACAGCGCCTCGCAGGTCGTGAGACCGCCGCTATAGGGAAACGGGTCCAGCACGACGTCGACGTCGTTGTACTGATCCAGCAGGTCACGGTGCGGCGAGCCGCCGCGCAGTGCCACGCGGGACGTCTCGACGCCGGCAGCCTGGAACGCCGCGTGCAGGCGCTCGCGGGTCGATGTGTCCTCGAGCTGCGGACATTTCAAAATCAGCCGGCACGCCGGCAGTTGGCGCATGATCCCGGCCCAGACGGCGAGGACCGACGGCGTGATCTTGGCCAGGTTGTTGAAACAGCCAAAGGTCAGATGTCCCGCGCGCAAGGCTGGGAGCGGGCCAACGTCCGGCGCATAGGCGGGCGGACTGAAGCACACATAACCGTCCGCCAGCCTCAGCAGCCGCTCGCTATAGAATGGCTCGAATCCGGTGGGCGTTTCCCAGCGGTCGGTGATGAACCAATCCATGGCCGGCAGACCGCTGCTATGGTTCTGTGAACCGACCCATTTGATCTGCACCGGAGCCAGTCGATCGGCACATAGCCGCATCATCCCACGGTCGCCGTAGCCGCCCAGGTCGATCAGAATGTCAATGTGCCGCGCATGGATTCGTGCCGCCGGATTGGCGTCGTCCAGTTCGTCCCATTCGTGGGCGATCGCCGCGAACCGCCGTTGCAGACTATCCGGTTGACGTGCGCCCAGGCAGACAATCTCGAACCGGGCGGGATCCAGATGCTCGAAGCCCGCGATCGTCAACCAGCCCACCGGATGCACCTTCATGGTATTCGAGAGCAGGCCGATCCGAAGTTTTCTGTCTGGATCAGGCGTGTTGCCAAGCGGCGCAATCGACCCCGCCGGGAGCGCCATGCCGGCGGCACGGTAGGCCGTGAGCAGTTCTGCGCCGCCGATGCCATCGAGGTAGGGGAGGGCGTTGCACAGCGTGCGATGCGCGACGAAGTCATCTGGCGCAAGGGCTACCATCCGTCGCGCGGTCGCCACACCGGCCTCCTGCAGCCCGAGCGACGTCAGGGCGTTGGTCAGGTTGCAGAGATAGCCAGGCCGTTCGCCATGCGCGGCGATCAAACCCTCGGCCTCCTCGCGGCCTTCCCGAAACCGGTTCATCCGATTGAGCACGGCGGCCCGGTTGTTGCGATGCATTGGCTCGTCGGGCGCCAGGACCACCAAACGGTCCAGCTGCGCGATCGCCTCGTGCAGATGGTTGGCGGCGATGAGCGCGCCGGCGAACGCCGCTACGGTCGTCGCCATATCGGGTGCCAGGGCCGCAGCCGCCTCGAGCAGTCCGAGCGCCTCCGTGCGCCGCCCCTGCTGCCCCAGGAGCACGCCACGCACCGTCAGCGCGATCGCATCGAGCGGATTATCATGGATCGCCACGTCCAGTCTGGCGAGTTCCTGATCGGCCCGTCCGGCGTCGAAAGCCGCCCCCATGCGGCGCATCGCGATATCGATGCTGCCGGGGTCGAGGCGGGCCGCCTCGGTAAAGGCGTGCTCCGCGGCCGGTGCGTCGCCGCCGAGTAGCAGGGCCATGCCGAGCGCGTCCCAGGCCTCGACATGGTCTGGAGCCAGGCTGCAGCAGCGCAGCAGCAGCCTCTGCGCGGCCTCGGCATCGCCGCGCGACAGATGCATCATGGCCAGTCCGATCAGGGCCTCGGCGCGCCGCGGATTCCGCTCGAGGACTGTCTCATAGGCCTGCTCCGCCAGGCCAAATTCTCCCGTGCGCCGAAAGCTTTCGGCCAGACGCAACGACGGCTCGTCCCACTGCCGATACGCGCGCTCGAGCTCCAGCATCCCGGGGCGGCCGCCGCCGCCGTCGCCGATCCGATCCTCAGCCAGAGCAAGATTGAGCAAGGTCGCCGGCGTATGGTCGCCGAGCGACACCGCGATGCGCAGACTGGCGGATGCCTCGCTGAATTGCCCTGCCGCGAGGTGGATCATGCCCAGTACGGCATGATGCCGATGATCTGATCCGGCAGCGGGGCTGCTCTCGACATGGGCCAGTGCCGCCTCGACATCACCGTCATGCAGGCACGCCAATGCCCGCGCGATCGCTGGCGATGGTCGGTCCACCACGTGTGCGGCCTGGCTCATGGGGCGCGTTCCAGCACCGCCAGCAGGCCGGCGACGTCGCAATGATCCTCCGTGCGCAGGGCTTCCTGTCGCAGTTCGCGAACCACGAATCCGGCCCGGGCCGCCGTGCCGGCGACGTAGTCCGACGTGTGGGCATAACGGCCGCGGTCCGTGAGGGTCCAGCCGGTGTCGCCGCTGGCCAGGTGCTCGACCGAGAGAATGAACAGGCCGCCGGGACACAGACGGGCAAGAGCTGCCGCGAACACGCTGTCGAGATCACCGAAATAGCATAGCACATCGCTCGCGGTAATGATCGCCCAGCTGCGCTCGCAGTCCGCCAGCATGATTTCGAGATCGATCTGCAGCAGCTCGGTATAGAGCGCCTTGGCCATGGCCTGCTGCAGCATGATGCCGGAGATGTCCACGCCGACGAGTGGGCCGACGGGGAGGTCGGAGAGTGCCACTGCCACCAGGCCGGTACCGCAGCCGAGATCGAGGAGCGGTCCGAACGGCGGACCGTGTGGCGGCATCGGTGGCAGGCTGGCCAGCAAGGCGGCGCGGATCAGACCCGGCACGCGATAGCCCAGGCTGATCAGATGGGCCTCGAAGCGCGCGGCATAGCCGTCAAACACGGTCTCGACATAGGCCTTCGGTGCGCGGGAGCTCTGCGGCAGGCTGCCGATAGTGCGCACGAGATGCGCGATATAATGGTCGTCCGGTGCGAGCTTGAGGGCTTCCCCATAGGCCTCGCCGGCTTCCCCGCGTCGACCGAGGCTAAACAACGCATGCCCGAGCAGACTGAATAGGCGTGCATCCGCGAGACCGGCCTTGCGCGCAGCCTCCGCCAGCAGGATGGCCTGATCGAAGTCGCGTTGCTGGATCGTGGCGGCAATGGCATCGATCCGCAGCGCGAGGCTGCCCGGAACCCTGTCGATCCCGTCCCGCAGTGTTCGGGATGCGGCTTCATGGTCCCCGGCGCGGACCTGTGCCTTGGCCAACGCCTGCCGAAAACTCGCACTGTGGGGTTGCTCGTCAACCACTTCGCGAAGGCAGATGATGGCGTCCTCGGTGCGGTCCATCGCGGTCAGGACGATGCCCAGGATGGCTTTGGCCGCGGGATTGCGAGGATCCAGTACGACCGCCTCGGCGGCATCCGCGGCGGCTCCGACGATGTCGCCATTGCGCAACCGCGCGTCGGCACGGCACAGCCACAACGCGGCTTCGTCTGGCGTCGCGAGGATGGCGTGATCGAGGCAATCGATCGCCTCCGTGATACTGCCTTCGCCGAGCAGCAGTTCGGCTGCGAGTTCGCCTGTTGTCGCCGCCGTCGGCGCCACAAGGCGCAGGGCTGCAATGAGCGGGCGCGCCGCGCCGAGATGACCTTGTGAGATCAAGGTTCGAACACGACGCGTCAGCAAGATCGGATCGACGGATGTGACGGCGGCCATCAAGGGCTCCTTTTGAGCCTGGGGAAAGCAAATCAGACGGTCAGTCCCGCGGCCTGGATCGCCAGTGCGTCCAGTGAATTGGATGTTTGCGTATTGGCGGCGTTGGTCTGGGCGTTCAGCAGGAACTGCTGCGTGAAACTCTCGACGAAGTGGGGATCCTTGAACTGCGTGATATCGAGCTGGCTGGAGATGGCTAGCTCCTGCGCGCCCAGGTCCTGGAGGGCAATCTGCTTCGGGATGTTGAGTGCCGTCGTGACGACATTGCGCAGGATGGGGTCCCCGAGAATCTGATCGACCGAGGTAATGGTCGATGCTTCCTGACGAAATGTCAGCGCGTCAGATAATCCAGGCGTCGTGGCTTCGAGGGACTGGCGCCAGATCACTTCAGCGTAAGATGACGATAACGTCGCGAGCGCTGTGCTGCTTTGCACGGCCGACAGACCACTGGAGAAAAAATTATAGGTGGTGGTGGTGCTTTTCCAGTTCGAATCGGTCAACGTGTTGGCCAGAGACGATGTATTCGTGGGATCGGACAGCAGTGCCTGCTGCGCCAGAGCTGGGTAGGCAATTTGCCCAGCAAGATTATTGGCGGTGAGGAAGACCTTCAGGAAGGCTGGATTTTGCAATAATGCCGACGTGCTGGTCGCCGAGTTGACCGCACTCTGGAATGCCGCGATGTCGCGTTTGACCGATGGCTGCTGCGCTGTGTTGGCGATGTCGGTGGTTTGGTTGGTCTCGGCGGTCTGCAGAGACTGCAGCGCATTCGGATCACCGCCCCCTGAGCTGATGCCGTAAATCGAGTCGAGGATCGTGTTGGAAACTGACGAGCCTGCGCTCGGAAACAGCAGGGTGTAATCGATCGATCCACTCATGACGGCCGTCCTCAGCTCTGCCCGGACAAGCCGGCCGCGATATTGTCGTTGACCGACAGGAGGAAACCGACGTCAGGCTGATCGCGCTCCATCTCACGCTGTACCGCCAGGCCGACCGAAATCAGCGACGCCCGCAGGCCCACCGGCAGCGGATTGTCAGGGTCACGCAGCAGGTCGATCACCGATGCCCAGAGGCGTTTATTATCCTCGAGCGCACGGCTATGCCCGATTGATCCAGTAGCGCCGCTGCGTCGTAAGCCTGCCGCGGCAGTACGGAAAATATCGGCGTCCTGATCTCGTTGACTGCGGTGCGCGCTGTTCGCCGAATAGGCGCGGGCGGCTCTCACATGATCAAGCATGAGGATGTTCTTTCATGCCAGCTCAGTCACGTTGGATGGCGCGGCAGTCGTGTGATCGTCCGGTGCGTCATCCTCTGGTACCAGATGTCCGGACTCAGTGTTGCGTGCGAGCACCGTGTCCTCGTGCCGGATGATACGCCGCACCAGCTTGAGCGACTGGTAGCAATTATCGGCTTCCGCCGCCGTCATGGCGCGGTCCAGGATTTCACGCGCGAGTTCGGATGTCGTCGCTTGCTTGAACGAGACAATCAGCTCGCGCGCGGTCATGATCCCTTGCGGCCGCTCGATATCGTTGCCGATATAGGCCGACTGCAGGGCGAAATAGATTCGCCTGGCCGGTGTATCGGCCTGGTCGGGCGACATGATCTGCTTGCCAAACAAAAATCGTGCCTTCGCGGTCAGTTCCAGGCGCGCCTTTGTCCGAAACCGGATTGGCGCCCCGTTGACGATCATCACTTCGCCTTGACGGAGTTCCAGTACAAGCGTCGACATACGGCTTCCTCTCGGTCGTCGAATCATCCACAAGCGGATCAGCCATAGACGGTTCGTTACCACCGACCACGGGTATTTTACGCCGTGGCGGCGATCACGATCCTTACTTGAACAGGCTTAACAGGCTCGACGGCGCTTGGTTGGCGATGGACAATGCCTGCGTGCCGAGCTGCTGACGGATCTGCAGCGATGTCAGCTGAGCCGATTCTTTTGCCAGATCCGCGTCGACCAGCGAGCCCAAACCGGCGTTCAGGGCATCGATTTTGCTGTTATTGTAGCTGACCTGATTGCTGACATAGTTGGTTGCAGAGCCATATTTGTTGATGGCGGCGCCGAGGTTGTTGAGCGCATTGATGAAGGACGCAGCCGTGGCGCTATTGCCAATCAGCGAGGCAACAGTTGTCGAGTTGGTCAACTGCGCCGTGGTGAAGTTGACGCTGCCATACAGGGCACATCCGCTGAAGGTCGAGATTGTGTAGCGTGATCCTGCCTCGTTGCGGATCGTCGCCACGTTCCCAAACGACGACGTGCTGACGCCGCCGCTGGTGATGTTGCCCAGGAGCGACTTGTTGCTGTAGGTCGCATCCTGAAGATTGTTTTTGACCGCGCTGATCAGCGACTGGTACTGCTGAATATATTGGGTGCGCTGGTCGCTCGTTGTGTTCCCGTCGGCCAGTTTGACCAGGACATCACGTGCCGAGCTGAGTGTGGTGGAGACGGCTGTCAAGGCCGTGTTGGTGATCGACAAGAGACCATTGACATTGCCGAGCTGTTGGTTTGCTGTGCCCAGTGCCGCAACATCCGACCGAACCCGCTGGGCAACCGCGAACGCCGCGCCGTCATCGGTGGCATCCGCCACGCGGTAGCCGGTTGAAATCTGCTTCTGCGTCGCCGCCAGCTGGGATGTGGTGGAGTTGAGCGATTCCAGCGCAATTGTCGCTGTCAGATTAGTGTTTACCGAGTTCAAGGACATGGTGCGTTTTCCTGCTTGTCCGCATAAGAAGTCTCTCCCAGCAATTTTGCGGGTGTGGCCCAGATTAGGATCATAGAGCTTAAAGAAGCATTGACATGGGACCTCCGCCGGCGCCCGCCGCTGCCCGGTCAGCCGGTGGTCGTGATGTATTTGGTCAGTGACAGGCCCTGGATGTTGGCGATCATCTGATAGGACGCTTGCAGCTGTGTCTGAACCTGGGACAGCTTGGACAGCGTCGCCGCCATGTCGACGTCCTGCACGTTGGAAATCTGGCCCTGCAATGCCGTCGAGACATCCGCCAGATTGGTTTGCGTCGTGGTGAGTTGCGCCTGTCGATTGCCCATCACGCCGGCGTCGCTGTTGAGGGCGGTGATGGCGTCGCCCAGGCTGGTCTGCACGTCGGACACCAGGGTATTGAGATCGCCGCTCTGCGACTGGCTGCTGCTCAGCGCTCCCAGCGTCGCCAGGCCGCGCATGATGTCGCGCATATAGGAGCCGGTGGTCGAACCGCCGGTGGACGGAATATCGGCATTGGCACTGGCGACGATACCAATCGGCACCGACTGCCCCTCGCCAACCTGGACGCTCGGCCGAAACGACTGAAGATTGGGCGCGGTTTGCGATAGAGCCGCCGAGAACGGCGAGGTTCCTGCCGCGTTGGAGCTCGCGATGCTCAGCGTATCGGCGATCGTCGCCGCGGCGCCGTTGCTGGCCAGGTTGCCGACCGCTGCGGTGATCTGCGTGACAAAGCCCGATTGCAGGATCGTGTCGGGCGACGGCACCGGCGGGTTCTGGCTGTCCTGACCGGCGAACACATACACGTCACCGTCCTGGGTATCGAGCAGGCCGGCCATTTGCTGCAGGGCCGACCGGGCCGAGGCGGCGATCGAATCGATGTTGGAGCTGTTGAGGCCGTTCAGATTATTGATCTGCGCGTAAAAGCTGCTAGCGATCGAACTGATCTGGGTCAGGCTCGTCTGAGCGACATCCATCTGGCTCGCGGCCGCCGCAATATTCTGCGACCAGGCGGTTTGCTGCGCGATCACCGGCTGCAACCGCAGGCTGATCGCGGCCCCGCTGCCAAGGCCCGCATAACTCGACGAAATCAGGCCACTGCTCGATTGCAAGGTGAGAGTGTTCAGTCGTTCGCGCACGGTGGTGCTATTGGCGATCAGCTGCCCGAGCAGCCCATAGCTCGCGACATTGGAGCCCGTGGCATTTGATCCAATACTGGTCATGGCGGTTTTCCTTACGGCGTGACGGACGATGGCGAGATCACCGGGATGGTTGAAACCCGGGATAATGAGTGGACTGGCACGGGATATCGTCAGACGTGGCCCCTCGCTGATTGCCGACGTCTAACCGCGACGACTGTAGACCTCGACCACCAACCAGTGATTTTGTCGGGTGATTCATTTGAGTTTGGGGCGGAGGCGTCGGGATCGCACAACTAGCTGACCATGCTGAGCAGTTGGGTCCACATGCTCTGGACCGCCGAGATGATCCGGGCATTCGCGCCATATGCGTTCTGTAGCTCGATCATGTTCGACATCTCCGTGTCGATGTTGACGCCGCCAGAGCTGGTCACCTGAGCCTGCAGCGCGCCTTGCACTGCGGTTTCCGTGGCCAGTTGGCTGGTAGTGCTGCCGCTGTCCTGGGTCTGACTGGTGACCACCGCAGCCGCTAGACCGCTCAGGTCGGCAGGGGCGGCATAGGGGGCGTCGAGCGTACCCGACGCGCCCAGCCCGCTCGTCGCCGGCGGCGGCTGGGCCACCCCGTCCTGCACGTCGTTGGTGAAACTGTAGTTCAGCACACGGGTGATCAAGGTTGTCGAGCCGGCCGGGCCGCCGGCCGGGTTCGGGGTGAACGCGCTGGCGCCGGTGGCCGAGTCTGCGATGGTGTCGGTGCCATCGCGTACCAGCGCCGGCGTCGCGCTGACCGCCGGATTGACCTCGATGCTGCCGGCGTAGCCGATATAGCCGGCCTGTACCGGTGTGCCGCCGCCGGTCGGCACGGTGCCATCGGGCTGGCTGAACAAGGTGAGCCCCTGCGCACTGAACCGGGTGGACAGCGTTTCGGCAAATTCGTCGAGTTCACCTTGATAGGTCGGCAACGTCGCATCGCGTAAGGTCAGATTGGCGCCAATCTGCCCGCCTTGCAGCATCCGCGTCACATCGACGCCTTGCAGCATGATCCCTGGGCTCCCCCCACCGGGGTAAATGCTGGTTGGCCCGATCGTCGCCGGGCTGATGGAAAAGCTGCCCGCCGTGGTTTGCAGCGGCAGGCTGAGCCCGTTGGCCGTGGTTGCCAGCATGTCGCCGTTCGGCTGCGCCATGAATCTTGCGTCGACCAGCTGGGAAACCGCATCCATCGCCGCATCACGCTGGTTTTCCAAATCCGCCGTGCTCTGACCACTCGCTTTGAGCGCCACGATCTGGTGACTGAGTGCGCCGATCCGCCCGAGTGACGTGTTCAGGCTGGCGACGTTGGTGGTCAGATTATCCTGCGCATTCTGCCGTGCCGTCACGATGGCCGTGCTGATCCTGTTGGTCTGCGTCGCCAGTGCTTGCGCTGCGCTCACCACGGCGGACTGCTGGGTCTGGTCCGCGGGATTGCCCAACAGGGTCGAAAATGCGTTTTGCAGATTGCCTAGGGTACTTGCCAGATCGGCACCGCCGCCAACGCTGCCTTGCACGGCATCGATGCTTTGCAAGGCGGTCTGCGTCGTCTGCAGACCCGAGACCACGCTGTTTTGCGTGAACGTGAGATTTTGCAACTGGGTATTGATCGCGCGATTCACCGTGCCGGTGGCGACCCCCATCCCTTGCCCGCCAGCGGTCACGCTGGTCTGGCTGGATAGCTCCCTCGTGTAATCCGGCGTGCTGGCATTGCTGACATTCTGCGAGACCACGGCAAGCTGGGCATTGACATTACCCAATCCTCCGGCCGCGATCGACAGCGCGCCCTGGAGCCCGATCACCGCCGACATCGATCGTGCCTAGCGCACGTTCGAGGACGATGTGAGCGCCGGGGTGGCGATGCGCTTCACCCTGATCGCCGAATAGGGGATCATGACGATGACGCCTTCGGTGATCATGCCTCAGCGCAGCATATCGATGGTGGTCTGCAGCATCGAGTTGGCGGTGGTGATCACCTTGGCGTTGGCCGAATAGGCATTCTGGGCAACGATCAACGAGGTGAACTGGCTCGCGATATCGACGTTGGATGATTCCACGGAGCCAGTCACCAGCGCGCCCGCGCCATTGGTCGAGGCATCGTTCGAGCTCGGCGTGCCGGAGGCGGTGGTCGCGGTGAATGCCTGGCCATTCTGACTCTGCAGCGCACTGGGATCGTTGAATGTGGTGATTGGCACACGGGCGATGGTGCGGGACTGGCCATTGTCGTAATTCACCATGATGTCGCCGGCCGCGGTGGCGGTGACGCTGCTGAAACTGCCCGGCGGCACACCGTCCTGGGTGATGCTGTGCTGGGCGTAGGTCGTTCCGGCATACTGGGTCATGCCGGCGGAACTGCCATAGGTGCCGAGGTTCAAGGTGATCGTCTGATTGACGCCAGCCTCGAACTGGCCGGAGAAACTGAACGAGGCCGGTGTGCCAGCCCCGCCGGTGGTCTGTGACCCGACGGTGCCATAGTCGGACACCGGGTTGCCAATACTGGCGATCGTCCCATCGGTCCCGAAGGTCACATCAGCTGTGCCGAGCACCGGATTCCCTGAGGCATCCGTAACCGCATTGGTGGGTGTCGCATTGAGATCGGTCGGCGAGACGATCTGCACCGTCCAGACGTTGGTATTGGGCGCGGCCTGCTGCGTCCAGTTCAACGACACCGGATGCGCCGTGCCGACCGCATCGTAGACGTCGATTTGCGACGAAACGGGATCGGCCGAACTCGGGGTCGCCGGCAGATTTGCCGATAATGTCAGTTCGCTGGTGGCGACAGGATTATAGGAGGTCTGGCTGATCTGGATTGGCGAGAGGGTATTGCGGCTCACCACACCGGTCTGCGAATTGACCGCCCAGCCATCCAGATAGTCGCCAGCGCTGTTCACGATATAGCCGTTATTGTTCATGGTGAAGTCACCGGCCCGGGTATAGTACTGGGTGGTTGAGAACGTCGCCGTGGTGCTGCTGCTCGATGCGCTGTTGCCGGTGCTGGTGGGATGACTGACCGCGAAAAAACCCTGTCCGGTAATAGCCAGCGCGAGCGGGTCGCTGCTCTGCGCGATCGTTCCCTGCACCCCATTCCGGTAATCGGGCGTCGTCACGACTGCACCTGAATCATGCACCGTTGCCGAACTGGTCGTGAGATAGTCGCTGAACGAGGTATCGGTACGTTTGAAGCCCACCGTCTGACTGTTGGCGACATTGTCGCTGATATTACCGAACGACGTTGACTGCGCGTCGAGCCCGCTGATGGCTGTGTTGAGCGCGCCGAAAAGAGACATATGGATACCCTCGATGAGTCGGTGTCGCGGATGGCGGTGTCGGCACTCGGGTTGTCATGACTTCAGTGACCGCGGACGGGCAGGGACGTTCCCCGCCGCCGTACGCTGGCCGGCACTACGCAGAATGCGTGCCAGCGTCATGATCGTTGCTGCCGGCTGGATTGTGCGGTGACCAGGAGGATTTTCCACGGCGTCCGGCACGAATGACCCGGCATGTTTTGCCGCTATGGCCGGTTCGTCCGTTCTGCGAGTGCGTGTGTGTGACGGGTTTCCGAGGTTGACCCTTGGCGCAGGACTTGCAGTTGTCAACGGGCCGTTCCCAACGGGCCGTTCCCAACGGGCAGTTGTCAAAAGGCAGTTGTCAACCGGCAGTTATCGACTGGCATGGCCGATCATCGGCGGGTCACCGGCTATCAGGAATGATCCATGGACGGCGTCGCGGCCCACGCGAGCGCATTCCTGGTGGCGGCGATCCGCTCAGCTGACAGGAGAGAATCCCAGGCAATGACACCGCTGTTGTCGATCCCAAGCGGAGTGGATGCCGGCGTTGCGCCGTCGTCGCGTCCCGGTTCGTCTGGCCCGGTGGGGTTCCAGGCGACAGGTGTGTCGGCGTTCGATCATGGGGGCGACAATCCGAATCCCGCCACCGCTCCGAGCGTGCCATCGCATGGTGCTGCGCCGTCGGGCGCGACGACGGCGCATGGCCAGGTGGCTTTGCCTGCGGCGAAGCTCGATCAGTCCGGCTTCAGCGCCCTGCTGAACGACAGCGTGGCGCGCGGCCGAGCCACGCTGACCGGCCCGCAGCCGGCCCCCCTTGCATCTTCTGCCGCCGTGCCATCCGCGAGCGTGGCGGGAGCACCGTCCGCGCCGGCATTCTTCAGCCGCATCATCGCGATGCCGGTTTCCCTCGCGGCCGCGGCGGTCCCGGGGGGTGTCCAGGCGTCGGGACCGGACCCGTCAGTCCCGATTCGTGCCACGCGGCCTGGCGGCGATCCGATCCCGGCGATTCCGGCCTTGGCGTCGCCGGGCGCGGACTCGCCGGCCGTGCGCAGGGGTAAGCGGCGGCTCGAAACGTCAGGGGCGCCGGCGTCTGCCCCCTCGCGGCAGCCCGATCCCACCACCGCCGCCAATACCAAACTCGTCACCACGCCGGTGGCGCTGGTGATGCCGCAGGATGTTGCCAGCGCCGCGCCGGGCAACGACGTCGCAACCCCTACCATTCCGGAGAACGCGGCCGGCTCTGTCGCCGCGGCTCCCACGAGCCTCGTCGCCGAGATGGGGGGGGCGACGGGAAGGGGCGCGCAGCCGACCGCCACTGGTCGGCATGGGTCGCGTCATCTGTCGGTATCGGTCGATCAGCCTGAACCGCCGCACCCTATCGACGTGGTGGCGGTCCTCGATCCGCCCACCGTGAACCCAACCCTGCTGGCTCGCGAGCTCGCGGCTGCTCGGGACGGCAGTGCGACTGGCGCTGCCTTGTTATCCGCCGACCATCAGGTCGCCGGGATGATCGCGCCCGTATCTCATCGGCGACCGTCCATCACCTTGGGTTCTGCGGCCAGTGGTTCGGATATTTCGCGGGGTCCGGAGGCGCCGACCGTCACTTCGTCTGCCAGCCTCTCCAACGGGCCGAAGGTCGCGACGCCGCTCCGGTCTATTGAGGCGCCAGGGACCGGGCCGTCCGATCTGTCGCCATCATTGCCGATCCCAGCGGGCGGCGGTCCGATGTTGCCCTTACCCAGTGTGGCGCCGTTGCCGTCCGCCACGGCAGCGACCGGAAGCCCAGCCGCCGCGCCGGCCACCCAGATCGCCTCCGCGGTCGTTTCGCTGGCTCCCGCCGGCACACAGACGACCATTTTGCGTCTGCAGCCAGCCGAGCTCGGCCACCTGCAGATCACCCTGGTGCGCGCCGCCGACGGACCGGTGTCCGTCGCCCTGGTCGTCGAGCGTCCGGAAACCCTGCTGCTGCTGCTGCGCGATCAGCCGCGGCTCAATCAGGCGCTCGACCAGGCGGGCGTTCCTGCCGAGGCGCGCACCCTCAGCTTCGATCTCGCCGCATCCTCGGCGTCGTTGTCCGGCAACACGAACGGCGAACCGGCGGCGGACCATGCCGCCCACCGGCATTCGCCGCCGGAAGCCGGATCGCCGGGCGCGTCCGCTGGCGATTTGGCGTCGCCGGGTGGCAATGGTCCGGGCGATCCGCAGGGGCGCGCGGACAGGTTATTCGCCTGGACCTTCGCGACTGACACACAGTCGCCACTGGTGGCACTGGCCGTCGCCCTGCCGCGCGCCGACGCGCCGGCCCGCATGGCGCTGTCCGCCCTGGATATCACAGCATGAGCACGGGCGGACTGCCGCGGACGCATATAACGATCGGCGCCGCGCATGGGAGGCGACCTCGCTCACGCCTGATCCGGACGAGTAACTCAGGAGCCAACCAATGACGACCTCATCCATCGCGGCCCAGCAGAATGCCTCCCAGACGGCATCGGCGGCGGCCGCCCAGACGGCTGCAATCGGCACCGGGGCCGCGAGCACATCGGGCAATGCGCTGACCACCCTGTCCAACAATTTTCAGGATTTTCTGTCGATGCTGCTGACCCAGCTGCAGAACCAGGATCCCACCAGCCCGATGGACACCAACACCTTCACCCAGGAGCTGGTTGCCTTTACCGGCGTGGAGCAGCAGATCAACACCAATGGCAGCCTCACCCAGCTCATCCAGCTCACGCAGTCCGGCGAGCTGCTGAACTCGGCCTCGATGGTTGGCCATCAGGTCGATGTCACATCGGGCCAATTGTCACTCCAGAACGGCGTCGCAGGTGTGAAGTTCACCGGCACGGCGGGCGAGGCGGTCAATATCCAGGTCTCGGACGCGAGCGGCAATGTGATCGAGAACGCCAATGTGACCGCCACCGCCGGCAGCAACAATTGGAGCTGGAACGGGCAGAGCAGCAATGGCACGCAATATCCGGACGGCGCCTACACGGTCGCGGTGACCACCGGTGCTGCGGGCGCCGCGACCGCGGTGCCGTTCACCGTGGTCGGCACCGCGACCGGTGTCACCTCGTCCGGATCGTCGCTGCAACTCAACCTCGGCAGCCTCGCCGTCAATTTCTCGGCGATCCAAAGCCTGGTGAATTGACCGCGGTCAGGTGATCCGCATCAGGGACAGCGGGACAGTCCGAGCCACGGCTCCGGGTCGATCGGCTGGCCGTTCACCAGGATTTCGAAATACAGGTGGGTGCCGTAGGTCACGCCCGTGCGGCCCACCACTGCGATCCGATCTCCAGCTTTGACCTGACTTCGGCCAAGAGCGATCGCGGGCGCCAGATTACCGAGATGCGCATAGAGGGCGACATACCCGTCATGGCGGATCGCCACCTCCATGCCGTCCGCGCCACGCCGATGGATGGCGAGGATCCGCCCCGGCGCCACGGCGGTGACGGCGCCCCCGGCCGGCGCGCGCAGATCCACGCCGCGATGAAAGGCGGCCGGGGCCTGGGGGCCGATGGCGCGGCGCGGGCCGAACGGCGACGTGATGCAGGAATGCGCCACCGGGGGCAGTACCGTGGCCGGCGGCCGGTCGGCGGTGTCGACCACGCCCAGCATGGCCAATCCGGTCAGCCAGGTCGCGGTCGCGGCCGCGATCATTCGGCGGCGCTCATGCCGGGCCGATCATTTCGGCTGATACGTGCCGATCGAGTTGCCGCCGTCCACGCTGACCACCGCACCGGTGATGTAGGAGGCGACCGACGAGCACAGGAACAACACCATCGAGGGCGTGTCCTGCGGCCCGCTGGTGCGGCCGAGCGGAATCCGTGCGGTCATCCGTTCCACGTAGTCGTCAGGCAGCAAGGACACCTCGCTGCCCGGCGCGAACCCGGGTTCCACCACGTTCACCCGGATGCCATAGGGCGCCAGTTCCAGCGCCTGACCCTTCGACAGACGCTCCAAGGCCGTTTTGGACATGCAGTAGGTGACCGATCCCGTCGGCATCTGCCGCGCGGCACCCGAGCCGATATTGACCATCGCGCCACGCCGCTCGCGGGCCACCATCAGCCGGGCCATCTCGCGCGTCACCAGGAACGGCGCGCGCACGTTCACCGCCATGATCCGGTCGAATTCACGCGTGTCGAGATCGATCAGCGGTCCAGTGCGGGGATACACCCCGGCATTGTTGATGACGATGTCGGGCGCGCCCCATTCCCGCTCGACCAGCGACGCCAGGTCCTTGATCGAGGCCTCGTCGGTGAGGTCAGTTGGATGCCGCAGAACCGCGCTGGCGCGCAGCCCGTCGGCCATTTCGGCGAGCTTGTCATGACGCAGATCGGACAGGCACAGCTGCGCGCCGTGGCGCGCGAAGGCCGCCGCGATCCAGCCGCCATAAATGCCGGCCGCACCGGTGATCACCACTTTGCTGCCGTCGAAATCCATCGCTCGCTCCTGCACCCGAGGGCTCTTCCGCCTATGGCTATAGCGGTTTGCCTTGTGGTGAAACCGCTATAGTGTTTCGCTAATGGTGAAGTTCCTCGCGCGCCGCTTGTTGCTCGCTCTGCTCGTCATGCTGACGGTGCTGACGATCAGCTTCGTGCTCACGCGCCTGTCCGGCGACCTGGCGATCTCGATCGCGGGACCCCAGGCCACCGCCGAGGACGTCGCCATCATCCGCAAGGCCTATGGGCTGGACCGGCCGCAGATCGTGCAGTTTCTCGACTGGGTGCGCTCGGTCGCGTCCGGCGATCTTGGCCGTTCCTATCTCTACCACGAGCCGGTCGCTAACCTGATCCGCGAGCGCCTGCCCGTCACCCTCACGCTCGGCCTGGTCGGTCTCGCGATCGCCATGCTGACGGGAATCCCGCTCGGCATTCTGGCCGCCATGCGGGAAAGCTCGCTGCTGGATCGCGCGATCATGCTGATCGCGGTGATCGGCCAGGCGATGCCCAGTTTCTGGCTCGGGCTGCTGCTGATCATCTGGCTTGGGCTGAAGCTGCAATGGCTGCCGATCGCCGGCGTCGACGAGTGGGACGGCTACGTTCTGCCAGGGATCGTGCTGGCATTCTCGGCAGTCCCGGCGCTGATGCGTCTGACCCGCAGCGGCATGGTGGACGCGCTGACCTCCGACTACATCCGGACCGCGCGGGCCAAAGGGCTCAGTCGGGCCTCGATCGTGCTCAAGCATGCGCTGCGCAACGCGGCAATGCCGGTGGTGGCCGTGGCCGCGGTGCAGTTCGGCTTCATGCTGAGCGGCTCGATCGTGATCGAGGCGGTGTTCTCGCTGCACGGCATCGGCTATCTCGGCTGGGAGTCGATCAGCAAGAACGATTTTCCGGTGGTGCAGGCGGTGGTGCTGTTTCTGGCGGTGATCTTCATTTGTTTGACGCTGCTGGCCGATCTGCTCAATGCGCTGCTCGACCCGAGGCTGCGGGCTGCGTGAGTGGGGCAACGCCCATTTTGGTCCGCCCGGCCAGGCGCTGGCCGTCCTTGCGTCTCGTCATGGCCGGTATTGGCGCAGTGATCGTGTTCGGCACCGCCCTGGTCGCCATCTTCGCGCCCTTGCTGGTGCCGCATGATCCGTTCCTGCAGGATCTCGGCAGCCGCATGATCCCGCCGTCATGGATGGATGGCGGCAGGCCCGGCAATCTGTTCGGCACCGACCAGCTCGGTCGCGACTATTTCTCGCGGTTGATCTATGGCGCGCGCATTTCGATGCTGATCGGCGTGCTCACGGTCGTCGCTTCCGGCCTGATCGGCATCACGCTGGGTGTGCTCGGCGGCTTTTTCGGCGGCCGGGTCGATGACGTCGTGATGTTCGTGATTACCTGTCGTTTGTCGATCCCGCTGATCCTGGTGGCACTGGCCGTGGTCTCGCTGGTCGGCAGCTCACTGACTGTGGTGGTGCTGACCCTCGGCCTGTTGCTCTGGGACCGCTTCGCCGTGGTGGCCCGCACCACCACGATGCAGGTGCGCAACCTCGATTATGTGAGTGCGGCCTGGGCCGCCGGCTGTTCGCGCGCGCACATCATTCTGCGCGAGGTGCTGCCCAACATCATCCATCATTTGATCGTGGTGGCGACGCTGGAGATGGCGCTGGCCATTCTGCTGGAGGCCGCCTTGTCGTTCCTCGGCCTCGGGGTGCCGCCGCCGCTGCCGAGCTGGGGGTTGATGATCAGTGAGGCCAAGGACTACATGTTCTTCACCCCCTGGGTGATCATGGTGCCAGGCATCGCGCTGTTCGTGCTGGTGCTCGGCATCAACCTGCTCGGCGACGGTTTGCGCGATCTGCTGGGGGCCGCGCGCGACGCATGAGCCATCCGGTGCTCGACATCGCCAATCTGCGCGTGCGTTTTTTCAGTGGCGTGCAGGCGGTGCGGGGCGTGTCGCTGCGCGTCGAGCGGGGTGAGACGCATTGCCTGGTCGGCGAGTCCGGCTGTGGCAAGTCGGTGACGGCACTGGCCGTGATGAATTTGTTGAGCCGCGGCGCCCAGCGAGAGGCCGACCGGCTGCGCTTCCAGGACCAGGATCTTACCAGGCTGTCCGAGCGCGGCATGTCCCGGCTGCGCGGCAACGCGATGGGGATGATCTTCCAGGAGCCGATGACCAGCCTCAATCCAGCCTACACCATCGGCTCGCAAATGGCGGAGGTGTTCCGCCGGCATCGCCCCGCCAGCCGCCAGCAGGCCACCGATCGCGCCGCCGAGCTGCTCGGCCGTGTCGGCATCACCGCCCCCGGCATGCGCCTCGCGCAATATCCCCATCAGCTGTCCGGCGGCCTGCGCCAGCGCGTGATGATCGCCATGGCGCTGATGTGCGGCCCGCAGCTGCTGATCGCCGACGAGCCGACCACGGCGCTGGATGTCACCGTGCAGGCGCAGATCCTGCGTCTGCTGCTGGAGCTGCAACGCGAGCTGGGTCTGGCCATCCTGCTGATCACCCACGATCTCGGCGTGGTCGCGCGCATGGCCCACCGGGTGAGCGTGATGTATGCGGGGGAGGTGGTTGAGAGTGCCTCCGCCGCCGAGTTGTTCGCCGCCCCCACCCATCCCTACACCGCCGGCCTGCTGGCGTGCGTGCCCGCGCCCGGCAAAACCCCGCGCGACCAGCCGCTCGGCAGCATCCCCGGCACCGTGCCGCGCATTGGCGCGGGCTTCGTTGGCTGCGGCTTCCGCCAGCGCTGCGGTCATGCCATTCCGGACTGCGCCGTCGGCGCGCCGCTTCAGTTGCGCTCCTCCCAGCACCCTTATCTCTGCCGGTTGCCGCCGGATTGGGCGGCCGCCGGCTCGATCACGCCATGACTCCTGCGATCGAAGTGCGCAACGTCGCGAAAATCTTTAGCCAGAGCACCGGCCTGTTGTCCGCCGCGCGCGGTGTGCGTGCGGTGGACGGCGTTTCGTTCAGCGTCGCGCCGGGCGGCTGCCTGGGCATCGTCGGCGAGTCCGGCTGCGGCAAGTCGACCCTGGCCCGCCTCATTCTCGGCCTGCACGCGCCGACCTCGGGCGACATTCTGGTCGATGGCCAGGCCCTGGGCGGGATGGACCGGCGGGCGCGGGCGGCGCTGATCCAGCCGGTGTTCCAGGATCCGTTCTCCTCGCTCAACCCGCGCCGGCGGATCCGTGACATCGTCGGCTTGCCGCTAGCCGCTGCCGGGGTGCGCGGTGCCGAGCAGACATCCCGGGTCCACGCCATCCTGCAGCGCGTCGGCCTGTCGGTGGAGATGGCCGGCCGCCTGCCTGCCGAGCTCTCCGGCGGCCAGCGCCAGCGGGTCGCGATCGCCCGGGCGCTGGTGCTGCGGCCGCGCATCGTGGTGTGCGACGAGCCGACCTCGGCACTGGACGTGTCGGTGCAGGCGCAGATTCTGAACCTGCTGGCCGAACTGCGCCGTGATCTCGGGCTCACTCTCGTATTCATCAGCCACAACCTCGCCGTCGTCGAACATATCTGCGACGACGTGGCGGTCATGTATCTCGGCCGGATGGTCGAGCAGGCTCCGACCGAGGCCTTGTTCAGCGCGCCGGCGCATCCTTACACCCGGGTACTGCTGGCCTCGGTGCTCACGCCCGAGCCTGGCGTGCCGATTCCCGACATGGGCTTGGGCGACAGCTACCCCGATCCCGCCAACATCCCCGCAGGCTGCCGTTTCCACCCACGCTGCCCAAGCGCGGTCTCCGAATGTCGAACGACGACGCCGGCCGATCGACCGCTCGGCGTTCGTCGGGTCGAGTGCCTGCTTGCCTGATCTTAAAGTAAAATTGTTGTTGCCAGACTCATATGACCGATAGGAAACGGTGATCGTGCGGAATATGATGTCGCATAGCCATGACATCCCGCATCCCCACTGACTCAGCCCCGCACTTCAACGACGAAAATACCTCCATGAATATGCATCGCCGCCAAATCCTCGCGGGTCTCCTGGCTACGCCGGCCATTATCCACACCGCGAGCGGCGGCCTGCTTCCGCCACCCGAGCGGAAGAATGTCGCTGGTTACGCGCCGCCCCCCCAGGCTCCGTCCGCCCCCGGCGTTGGGCCGACCGCGATGCCCGCCGTTCCGGTGGCACCAGCCGCGCCGGCGCCTTTGTTGGCGCCCCTGCTGCCGCATTGGCAGCGGTTTGCCGTCACGGCCCCGCATCCCGATGGGAAACCGACCATCACCGTGGTGGTGGACGATATGGGCGTGATGCATCCCGGCACCTCCCGCGCGATGGCCTTACCAGGGCCGCTGACCCTCTCCTGGTTCCCGTTTGCGCGCAATCTGCCCGAACAGGTCGCCGCCGCAGCCCAGTTCGGGCACGAGACGTTGCTGCATATGCCGATGCAGGCGTTCGGCAACTCGATCGCCTGGACCGGTCCGGATCCGCTCCGCGTCGACCTGTCCGCCGCCGAGAATCTGCGCCGACTGATGACCGCGATGGATTCGGTGCCGCAGGCCGTCGGACTCAATAATCACATGGGGTCGGTGGCAACCCGGGACGCCGCGCTGATGCAACTGGTGGCGCAGGAGACCCGGCGGCGCGACATGCTGTTTCTGGATAGTTTGACCATCGGCCACAGCGTGGCCTATCGCGAGGCATCCCAGGCCGGGGTGCCGGCGACCATGCGTGACGTGTTCATTGACGATGCCATGGAACCCGCGATGATCTTCGCCCAGCTCGAACTCACCGAACGGATTGCGCGGCATCAGGGCAACGTGATCGCGATTGGCCATCCGCGGACCCTCACCCTCGCGGCCCTGGAAGTATGGCTGCCGACCCTGGCGGCCAAAGGCTTCGTTCTGTGGCCCCTGTCCGCAACCATCGCGCTCCGCAACGACATCACCATGCCCACCAGCAACGCCTGAGAGTCCGTTTGAAAACTCACCTATGGTGGCCATCTGACGCGCTTTTCCTGCGCTCCGTTCGCTCGGTGAGCGACCGAGCGGAGCTCACGACCCATCGGTCGCTCCACTTCGGTGCTCGGAACAACACGCCAGCTTGCTCACCCTAGCGAGTTTTCAAACAGACTCTACGAGGGTCGTCTGCGTCGAACGCATAGGCGGCGTCGTTCATCCTCGCCTGCTTGTCGCCAACCCCCATCCGCCGAACCAGGTTCAGCCCGGCGCGTGGCGGAGCGGGGGGCGAAAAGCCAGGGGCACCGGCGCCGCACGATAGGTCGTGAGGCTTCGTCCAACTGCCGGGATCGGCGGGATGCCAGGATGGCCCGCGTGAGACAGCCCAGCTTGAGACAGCCCAGCTTGAGACAGCACGTTGCGCGCCGCAAATCCGCCCCCGATACCCCCTGCATCGGCCACGCGGGACGGAACGGAAACGGCACTGACGCTCGCGATATGCCGCTGCTCATCCGGCAGCAAGGCGGCCACCTTGCGCGCATAGGCATCACCCAGATCGGGGGTGGTGGAATGATATGCCGCCGTCGCTTTCGTCCAACTGCCGTATTGTGCAAACAGCTGACCGAGGAATGCCCGCGCATATGCCGTGTTGGCCACCGGGTCGAACGCCTGCTCGAGCGAGGCGAACGCGGTCGGGTGATGGATCAGGTTGATCTGCATGCACCCCACGTCGATCGACCGCATTCCGCTCGTCTGCATCTGGCGAACCGCCGCGATTGCTGCCGCCTTGCTGTCATAATAATGCCCGCTCCCCTCGGCGTTGACCGTCCAGGGCCACGGCGCGACCTGCCCTGATACGTCTGCTCGCCCGCTTTCAACGCGGGCGATGGCACCCATCAGACCGGCCGGAACCGCGGTGCCCAGCGGCCCCGCGCCACGCTCGGCCAGTTGGATCGCCAACCTGCAGGACGTTTCCGCGCCAGCCATCGGCATCGCCATCCCAGGCGACACGCCAAGCCGGGTCGTGGCGGCCCCAAGATCTGCCATGGCGGCTTGGCTCGTCATCACACCAATCGCGCAGAGCGCGATCGTCCGGCCTAAAATCCGCCAAATTCCGCTGAAACCGAGACTCATCGCCAGACGCTAGGCGACACGCCCTACCAATCCGTAAATGGGCGCGCTGGAAACGGTGGCGTCGGAAACGGGCGACGGCGCGATAGCAGGCAGGGTCTATTGTGCGACGCAGCGGCAACCCACCTGATCTGCGCAAAATTCATGTTGCACCGCAAAAAAATCAGTTGCGTGCCAAGCCCAGCACACCTAGATTGTCTGTGCAGCAGGACAACTTAGGTTGTCTTCTGCTTTCTTGGACGTTTCCTCCCTAAACTTGGCGGCGCTGCAAAGCGCCGCCACTTTTTTTGCCTGAACAAGGCGGGTGGGACACCGATCACCGGCGGATCACGTCAGCCCGAGCTGCGGTCCCGCTTCCGCCACCGCCACGATCATCGCGGTGATCCGCCGCTGGATCGCGTCGAACGACGGCAGTCGCTCGATCAACGTCTCGTCCATATAGAGCGTGCGGTTGATCTCGATTTGCAGCGCATGCACGTTTTCCCGCGGCCGACCATAATGCCGGGTGATGTAGCCGCCGGCATAAGGGTCGTTTCGGCGCACCGAAAACCCTAATCCGCCGACGATCTCCTCAATGATCCGCATCGCCCGCGGGGTGCAGGCCGTACCATGTGCGTCGCCCAGCACGATGTCGGTACTGCCACGCGGCGCCAGGCTGCCACCGGGCATCGAATGGCAGTCGATCAGCAGGCAGGCGCCGAATTGTTGCCGTGTCGCGCCGATCAAACCGACCAATGCGTCGTGAAACGGCTGCCAGCACGAGCGCACTCGCGATTCGGCTTCAGCAAAGCTCAGCTTGCCCCGATAGATCGTCTCACCCGAAGCCACCACCTTGGCAATCGTCCCAAGGCCCGCACCGACGCGCGCGCTGCTGGTGTTCACCCAAGGCGGCAAGGGCTCGTCGAACATCGTCGGATCGAGCTCCCACGGCTCGCGGTTGGCGTCGCAATAGGCGCGGGGGAAATTGGCTGACACCAGAGGCGCGCCATGGGATGGCGCCGCGGCGAACAGCTCGTCGACAAAACCGTCCTCGCTGCGACGCAGACGCAAGGCATCCAGCCGGGCCGATGCCATGAACGCGGCGGGATAGGCCCGACCGGAATGCGCCGAGGCGAACACCACCGGCATTGTCTGGCACAGCGGTCGGGCGACCGTGACCGGCAGCAGATCAGGGTCCAGCAACGCGGCCGGGTTGGGCAATGGCAGGTCCATCTCGCTATTCAACCTGGACTGTGCTGACGCAGCAATGCATTCCGTGTGGGGGGTAACCCGCCGATGGGTCGCCCCTTGCGGTGGCCCCCGGCCACGCGCTAGAAGCCCGCTCAGGATGGGCGCGTAGCTCAGCGGGAGAGCATCGCCTTGACACGGCGGGGGTCACAGGTTCAATCCCTGTCGCGCCCACCATCCGCACCAGCCGGCATATCGCCCAGCAGCGCAATGGCTGCCTCATCACGCCGGCGGATAACCGCGCCCGGCTCCGCCGTTGCCCGATGAGAGCCTGATATGGGCCGCTCGACGATCCACTGGTCGGCGTCGTGCGATCGACCGTCGTGTCATCGCGGCATGCCGACAGACGCCATCAAGCTCCGAGGTTGGTCCCGGCCCGGGCTCGGCAACGGGCTTTCTTTGCTTACCCAGACGTGAAACTATGATAACGGAGCGGAAAGGTCCGTCCCTGAAGTGATCACGAGACACGCCGAAAACCCCGATGAAAGTGACCATGTCCGCGCCGCGTGGGATCGCCGCATGATCGACACTCCCGCCGCATGGCCGGTGCTGGGGTCGGCGACCGTGGTTGCGAGACCCGCGGCTGGCGGGATTCCGGAACCGCGCTGACCCGCTATGCTATTCCAGCCATGCCAGACCAATGTGCTCGAGCCGACCATCTTCCATGAACCTTGGTGGCTCGATGCCGTCACCGGCGGTCGCTGGACGGCCGTCGAGGTCTCCCACGGCGGCAGCGCGGTCGGTCGCCTGCCTTACATCCTTCGCACGGTCCTTGGGGTGCGGCTTGGCGACATGCCGCCATTGACCCATTTCCTGGGGCCGGCGATCGATGACGGCAATGGCAAACCCAACACCAGGCTGCTCCGGCATATCGACATCACCCGGGAATTGATCGGCAAACTGCCGCCGATGCAGCAGTTCTACGCCAAATGCCACAAGGGCGTCTCCGAGGTCATCGGCTTCCAGGCTGCGAAATTTCATGCCGCGGTCCAATTCACCCATGAGATCGCGCCGCAGCCGATCGAGTCTGTGTGGAACGACATGCGTGACAAGAGCCGCAACGGCATCCGGCTTGCCGCCGACATCTGCACCATCGATACGGCGCTCGAGCCCGCCGCCTTCCTCGCCTTCTACGCCGCGAACCTCGAGGCCAGGTCGCGGACCAACCATCTCGACATGACGGCGCTGCTGCGGGTGTTGACCGCCTGCCTCGACAGCAATCGCGGCCGCATTCTGGCGGCCCGTGACAAAGGCGGCGTGCTGTTGGCGGCGGTCGTGGTTATCTGGGACACCACCACCTGCTATTATTACAACGCCACCCGCAAGCTCGACGCGCACCGCGGCGCCGTCGCCCTGCTGCAGTGGGAGGCCATCTCGGACGCCATGTCGCGCGGTCTCCACTTCGATTTTGACGGTGCACCGAACGAAGGCAGCTTTCGTATGGCGACAAATTTTTCCGCCAACGTGACACCCCGCTATATCGTCACCCGCCAAAGCTTGCCCGTCCGACTTTATCGCGCCCTGAAATCCGCTTTTGTTCAGCCTGATTATTTTGTTGATAGTGATTGAGCGAAGTTTTTTTCTGGAGAAAAAGACGCAAAAAAACGTTCATCCATAACGAGGGAAGGGCAGCAATCGCCGAATCTTAATGCGATCACCGCTGGAGGAACGGATTCTCGCGACGTTCAATGCCGAGGTGAGAGCCTGGGCCATGACCGCAGACAAAGGCGATATCATCGCCAAGCGGCAACAGCCTGGATTTGATCCCGTCGATCAGTTCCGGCCCGTTGCCATAGGGAAAGTCGGTTCGTCCGACCCCGCCGCGGAACACGGTATCGCCGACGAACGCAAAGCGCATGGCCCGTTCGACGAACACCACATGCCCTGGCGAGTGACCGGGAATGTGCAAAACATCGAGCCGCATGCCGGCGATCTCAAGTTGCTCGCCGTCCTGCAGCCAGCGATCCGGCAGGACGTTGCGCAGCCCGGTCATGCCGAACGCTACCTGAGCGTCCTCGATGCCTTCCAACAGGAACTGGTCGCGTATGTCCGGCCCAAGGATCGGCACGGCGATGTCGCCGCGCGCAGCGGCGGTCTCGTCCAGTACGCCTTTCAGAGCCTTGGCGCCGCCGGCATGGTCGAGATGCCCGTGCGTTAACAGGATGGCCTCGACGGTGAGATCAAGCCGGCTGATGGCGTCGAGAATCCGGCCTGGTTCGCCCCCGGGATCGATCACGGCGGCCCGCTTCGTCGCCGGGTTCCACAGCAGGCTGCAGTTCTGCTGGAACGCGGTCACCGGGATGATGGCGATCTTGTAGGTGGAGTCGTGCTCCGTGTCGGTCATGTCGGCTCCTGCCATGCGCACGCACGCTTCGCACTTCGCGGCCGCCGTTTCAACCGGGCCGGGCGTTACAGGGGCTCGGTATCCAGCGCATAGCCGGCCGCGCGCACCGTGCGCACCACGTCGAGTTCTCCCGTGCCATTGATCGACTTGCGCAGCCGGCGGATATGCACATCGACGGTGCGCGGCTCGACATGGATATCGGGACCCCACACGGCGTCCAGCAGTTCCTCGCGGGCGAACACCCGGCGAGGATGCTGCATGAAGAACTCCAGCAGGCGGAACTCGGTCGGGCCGAGATGCACCGGGCGGGCATTGCGCTGCACCCGGTGCGCCGACAGGTCCATGACGATGTCGTGGAACTGCAACAGCCCCTTGGCGGGCACCGCGTTGGCCCGCCGCAGCAAGGCCCGCATCCGAGCCAGCAACGCATCCATATTGAAGGGTTTGGTGATGTAATCGTCAGCACCGGTGTTCAGGCCGCGCACCGCGTCCTGGTCCTCGGTCCGCGCGGTCACCATGATCACCGGCAGGTCGCGGGTGTTTGGCCGTCGGCGGATCTGCCGGCACACCTCGATGCCCGACATCACCGGCAGCATCCAGTCCAGCAGCACGAGGTCGGGCTGCGCCTCGGCGATGCGCAGCAGCGCCTCCTGACCGTCACCGGCTTCCTCGACGCGGAACCCCTGCTTCTCGAGGTTGTAGCGCAGCATGGTGGCCAAAGCCGCCTCGTCCTCGACGACGAGAACCAGCGGCTTGGGCAGTGAGGACAGGCCATCAGGCATCGGAGCATCCTCCTTTGGGGGATGGGGCAGGGGGGACCATCATGCGCCGCGCGGCTGACGCACTCATGTGTTGCGCGGCTGACGCACGACTGCATACGCGGACGTATCGCCCTTCGGCCGGGCATCGACCAATGGCTCGCCTTTGACCGAGTAATAGACGGTCTCCGCGATGTTGGTCGCGTGGTCGCCGATCCGCTCGAGGTTCTTGGCGACGAACAGCAGATGCGTGCACGGCGTGATGTTGCGCGGATCTTCCATCATGTAAGTGATCAGCTCGCGAAACAGCGCGTTGTAGATCTCGTCGATCACCTCGTCGCTGCGCCACACCTGCATCGCCTTGTCGGTGTCGCCCTCACCGACCGCGTCGATGATCAGCTTCAGATTCTCCTGCACCAGGCGCGACATGTGCGCGAGGCCGGTGAGGGTATAGGGCAGATTGAACTGATCCAGCACCAGGCTGCGTTTCGCGACATTGGCGGCATAATCGCCGATCCGCTCGAGATCGCCGGTGATCTTGAGCGACGCCACGATCTGCCGCAGGTCCTGCGCCACCGGTTGGCGCAGCGCCAGCAGGCGGATGACGAACTGCTCCACCTCGCGCTCGATGGCGTCGACCTGCGGATCAGACTCCACCGCGCGGCCGGCGCAGTCGCTGTCCTTGTCGATCACCGCGCGGCAGGCCAGCGCCACCTGGCTCTCCACCATGCCCCCCATGTCGGTGATCAGCGCGCGCAGGCGCTTCAGCTCCAGGTCGTAACTCTTGACGGTATGCGCGGTCATTTCGTCGGACATGGCGTGCGATCCCCTCAGCCGAACCGGCCGGTGATGTATTCCTGGGTGCGGCGCTGCTGCGGAGCGGTGAACATCTGCGCGGCACTGCCAACCTCGACCATTTCGCCGATGTAGAAGAAGGCCACCTGGTCGGCACAGCGCGCCGCCTGCTGCATATTGTGGGTCACGATGACGATGGTGAAATCGCGCTTCAGCTCGTCGATCAGCTCCTCGATCTTCAGCGTGCTGATCGGGTCGAGCGCGCTGGTCGGCTCGTCGAACAGGATCACCTCGGGTTTCACCGCGATGGTGCGCGCGATGCACAGACGCTGCTGCTGCCCCCCCGACAGGCCGGCCGCCGAGCTGGTCAGGCGATCCTTCACCTCATCCCACAGCGCGCCCAGCTTAAGCGACCACTCCACGCGCTCATCCATTTCCGCCTTGCTGAGCCGCTCGTGCAGTTTCACGCCGAAGGCGATGTTGTCATAGATGCTCATCGGAAACGGGGTCGGCTTCTGGAACACCATCCCGATGCGGCTGCGCAACTGGTTCAGATCGATCCCGGGGGCGATGATATTCTCGCCGTCCATCATGATCTCGCCGGTGGCACGTTGCCCGGGATACAGATCGTACATCCGGTTGATACAACGCAGCAGCGTGGATTTGCCGCAGCCCGAGGGGCCGATCATGCCGGTGACCTGGCGATCGGGGAAATCCAGGTTGATCGATTTCAGCGCCCGGTTGCTGCCATAGAAGAAGTCGAGATTGCTGATCGAGATCCGCGCGGAATTCAAACCAGCCGCGGCACGTGGCGCCATCGGTCCGATATTGGCCCGTGTTCCGGTCTCGCTGCTCATGCTGGTGCTCATGCTATAGGGTCCGTGTCTGTCTGACGGTCATTTCTTGGGGCGCAGCACGTAACGTGCGAGAATATTCAGGGCTAGCACGCCGAAGGTGATCAGCAACGCGCCCACCCAGGCGAGCTGCACCCAGTCCTCATAGGCCGATCCGGCATATTGATAGATCGTCACCGGCAGGCTCGCCATCGGCTCGCCGAGATTGACCGACCAGTTGGAGTTGCCCAGTGAGGTAAACAGCAGCGGCGCGGTCTCGCCCGCCACCCGGGCGATGGCCAGCAGCACGCCGGTCACGATGCCATCGATGGCCGCGCGGTAGCACACGAACATGATGGTCTTCCATTTCGGCGCGCCCAACGCCTGCGCCGCCTCGCGCAGCGGGATGGGGACCAGTCGCAGCATATCCTCGGTGGTGCGCACGACGATCGGGATCACGATCACCGCCAGCGCCACGCAGCCGGCGATGCCGGAGAACCCGCCGACCGGGGCCACCAGCACCTGGTAGACGAACAGGCCGATCAGAATCGATGGTGCCGAGAGCAGAATGTCCGACACGAAGCGGATCACGTTGCCCAGCGTCGAGGCCCGGGCATATTCGGACAAATAGGTGCCGACCATCATGCCGATCGGGGTGCCGATCGCCGTCCCGATCGCGGTCTGGATCAGGCTGCCAATGATCGCGTTGAGCAGGCCGCCGCCCGACCCTGGCGGCAAGGTGGAGCGGGTGAACACCGTCCAATGCAGCCCGCCGAACCCCAGCCAGATCAGGGTTGCCAGGATCGCCGCGAGAAACACCACGCCGATGAGGGTTGCCACCACACACAGCGCCTTGACCAGCCGATTGACGCCATGGCGCCGGCGCGACAGTCGCGCGGACAATGCCCGATCGGGCCCCTGACTCGGGCCGGCGGCGACGCTGGCACTCATGCCGCACTGCCTTTGCGCAGCAGCAACCGGGAGATCGCCAGCACAATGAACGAGATCACGAAGAGAATGAACCCAAGGGCCAGCAGCGAGGATAATTTCAGGCTGCCGGCGGGGCTTTCGGGAAATTCCAGGGCGACCAGCGAGGCGATCGTGTTGCCGGCGCCGAACAGGCTGCCGCTGATCCGGTTGGTGTTGCCGATCACGAACGTCACCGCCATGGTCTCGCCCAGCGCTCGGCCTAGCCCCAGCATGATCCCGCCCACCACCGCCGTGCGGGTGTAGGGCACCACGATCGAGCGCATCACCTCCCACGTGGTGCAGCCAAGACCGTAGGCCGACTCCTTGTAGACGGCCGGCACGGTCAGGAACACGTCGCGCATGGTGGCGGCGATGAACGGCAGGATCATCACCGCCAGGATGAGTGCCGCGGTGAAGATGCCGGTGCCGAATGCCGGCCCCTGGAACAGGTCTCCCACCACCGGCAGGTCACCCAGCCAGTCGATCACCACCGGCTCGATATAATTGCCCATCAGCGGCACGATCACGAAGAAACCCCACATGCCATAGATGATCGAGGGCACGGCGGCGAGCAGCTCGATCGCGGTACCCACCGGGCGGCGCACCCAGGCCGGCGCCAGCTCGGTCAGATAGAAGGCAATGCCGAACGCCACCGGCACCGCCATGATGATGGCGAGTAACGCCGTGATCAGCGTGCCGTAAACCGGCACGCCCGCGCCAAAGATCTGGCGCACCGGGTCCCAGTCGGTGTTGGTGAGAAAACCAAGCCCGAAAGCGCGAAAACTCGGTAGGCCGCCGATGAACAGCGACACGATGATTGCACCCAGCAGCACCAGCACGAGCAGTCCGGCAGCCGTCGCGAGCCCGGCGAACACATGATCGCCCCATGCGGAGGTCGCGACCCTGCGGTGGGGGGGGGCTGCGATCGCGGGGGCTGCGGTTTGCGACATCAAGGAAGGTTCCGTCACTTCAATTCAACATCGCGGGGCGTCGCGCCGACGGCGCGCAACCCCGCTTTGTCGATGTTAGCACGCCGATAGCAGAGCGGATCAGCCTTTGAGCTGGCTGGTCCAACTGCTGCGGATGGCATCCTGCACCGCGGTTGGCAGCGGCACATAGAGCAGGCCCTTGGCGATATCATTGCCGTTCTTGAAGCTCCAATCGAAGAATTTCACCACGGCGGCGTTCTGCGCCGGGTCCTTCGGATCGGTCGGCACCAGCACGAAGGTGGCCGACTCGATCGGCCAGCTCTTGGCGCCCGCCGCGTCGTTCAGATCGACCGCGAAATTCTTGGCACCCGCCCAGTCAGCACTCGCCGCGGTGGCGGCGAAACTGTCCATGTTGGGTGCCACGAAGCTGCCGGCCTTATTCTGCAGCAGCGTCGTCGTCAGGTGGTTCTGCGCCGCATAGGCGCTCTCGGTATATCCGATGCCGCCGCGCACCTGGCGCACGGTGGCGGACACGCCGTCACTGCCCTTCGCGCCATTGCCGGCGGGCCATTTCACGCTGGTCGACGCGCCGACCTGCGACTTCCAATCCGGGCTCAGCATCGACAGATAATCGGTGAACACGAATGTCGTGCCCGAGCCGTCCGCGCGATACACCGGGGCGATGGCGAGGTTCGGAAGTTTGATCCCCTGGTTCAGCTCGACCAGCTTGGGATCGTTCCATTTGCTGATCTTGCCGAGATAGATGTCAGCCAGCAGCTCGCCGGTCAGCTTCAGCTTGTCGGGTTCGACGCCGGGGATGTTGACGATCACCACCACGCCGCCGATCACCGTCGGAAACTGCATCAGCTTGTGGGCGGCGAGATCGCTCGCCGCCACCGGCATATCGGACGCGCCGAAGTCCACCGTGCGGTTATTGATCTGGTTGATCCCCGCGCCTGAGCCGACACCCTGGTAGTTCAGCTTGATGCCGGTCGGGCCGGAAGCCGCCTCCGCCCACTTGCCGTAGATCGGCGCGCCGAACGTCGAGCCGGCGCCGGTGATCTGCTGCGCCATCGCCGGTGCGGCGATGAGTCCGGCCAGCGTGGCGGCCAGCGCGGTGGTGGTGAGAAACTTCATGATCCCCTCCTTGGGGTCTGCAACGATGCCCTCTGAGGGGCCGGACGTCCGGATGCGTGGCCGACTCCGCCGCCGCCTGGGACGACCAGAACCTAGGCCTGCTCGGCGTCGGATCTATTGCAGTTCGATGAAGCTTCGATGACAGAAAACCGGATGAGTGGAGCCGTCATCCGATCAGGCGACGGGCGCCCTCAGGGCCAGCAGCGCCTCGGCGCCATGCCGCCGACAGAACGCCCCGAATGGCTCGGCGGGCAGGCGGCTGCGGGCGAATTCGGCCAGGATCGGGTCGAGCACTGCTGCGATATCCGCCTGTTTCACCCGCTCCATCAGCTTGAAGGACAGGATGGTGCCCTCGAAATCGCCACCGACGAAGATGGCGTAGGCACCGGGAACCCGCCCGACCAGGCCGATATCCCCGGTATAGCTGCGCGCGCACCCGTTCGGGCAGCCGGTGATGCGCAAGCTGATGCGCTCCTGTGCCAGCCCGTGGCGGCGCATCAGTCGCTCGATGTCGGCGACGATCGGGTCACGCACGCGCTCGGCTTCGGCTAAAGCGAGTCCGCAGGTCGGCAGCGCCGGGCAGGCCAGCGCCCAGCGCGCCAGGGGCGTCAGCTCGCCCGCCAAAATCACGTGGTGGGCGCGCAACACGGACCACACGGCGGCGCGATCGGCCTCGGCGATGTCGGTCAGCAAGACATCCTGCTGCGGCGTCATCACCGGATTGGCGCCGAACTGCCGAACCACCTCGCGCACCGCCGTGCGCAGGGCGGCCTGCTCGGAATCGCAGATCCGGCCAGAGGACACGGGCACCCCCAGCCACCATCTGCCGTCGCCCTGCGCGTGCCACCCCAGCAACTCCGGTACCGCGAACGCCGCCATCTCCCGGGGCGGCGCCAACGGCGCGCCGAGCGTCTCTGCCAGCCGCGCGCGCACCCAGTCGATGCCGTTGTCCTCGACGACGTATTTCAGCCGCGCCCGCTTGCGGTCGGTACGGTTCCCATGATCGCGGTGCAGCTTGATCACCGCCTGCACTATGGCCAGCAGGTCGTCGGGCCCAACGAAGCCGGCCAGTGTCGCCAGACGCGGATAGGTGTCGGCGCGATTATGGGTCATACCCAACCCGCCGCCCACGGCCACATTATAGCCGACCAGATGATCGCCCTCGAACAGGGCGATCAGGCCCAGATCGTTGGTCAGCACATCCACGGTGTTATCCTGTGGAATAGCCAGCCCGATCTTGAATTTTCGCGGCAGGTAGGTCGGGCCATAGAGCGGCTCGCTCTCACCAGCGATGTCGGTTTCGACACCGTCTTCGTCGAGAAATATCTGATGATACGCGCGGCTTTGCGGCAGCAACGCACGGCTCAATCGGCTGGCGTCGGCCTCCAGCCGGCGATGCACCGCATCGCGCACGGGCGCCGGGCTGGTCATCACATTGCGGGCCACGTCGCCGCACGCGGCGAACGTGGTCAATAACGTGTCATTGATGGCGGCGATGGCCGGCTTCAAATTCCCCTTCACCACGCCGTGGAATTGAATCCCCTGCCGCGTGGTGATCCGCAACGTGCCATCGCCATAGCGATCCGCCAGCGCGTCGAGGCGCAGATACTGCGCGGCGGTGAGTTGGCCGCCGGGCATCCGCACCCGGACCATGAAGGAATACGCCTTCTCCAGCCCCTGCTGCTTTAGCGCGGTCGCGGTGTCGCGATCATGCTGCTCATAGGTTCCATGGAATTTCAGGAGGTTATAAGCGTCCTCGCTGACCTGCGTGCCGCCCTCCGCCAGCTCGTCGGCCAGCCGTCCGCGCAGCAGCTGGCTGCCCTCCTTCAGCCGCTCCACCCCGGTCGCCTGACGCGGCGACGCGGGGGAGGGGGGCAGGGCATCAGGCGGCGACATGGCGATCTCCGGGAAATTTTTAATTCACGTCTTGCTATTCACTTGTGGCCGAGAATACCATTTGTCAAACGTGAATTAGAGGAATGCCCGCATGAGCGCCCAAGGTCGTACCCCGGTCGTGCCCGCCGCCGACTTCCCGGGCTCCATGGTCCCTCCCATGTGCGTCGAACCTGCGCCGCGCTCTGAACTCGCTATCACCGCCCAAGAAGCCGGCTGGCTGACGCTGCTCGCGGCGGCCGCCGTGGTGGCGGTTCGGTTTTGTGGGTTCTGAAGGACGTAAGTAAGCCGGGCTCTGCCCGGACCCGCCAGGTCCGGAGCGCGCCTTCGCGCGACGAGCCAAGCCCCTGGACCTTAAATGACGGGTGTTTGAGGAAGGGGGCTGACACCAAGGTAGCGACCTCCGAGTAAGCGCTCTTCCTCAAACACCCTTAAGTCTGGGGGTTCAAAGGGGCTTGGCCCCTTTGCGGGTCTGGGCAGCGCCCAGCCTTTCTTGCTTCAGATTGCAAAAACAATCGGCTCCGCCGCCGGCCGCCGCAGTCCAGCGGCGGCGGCCTGGCGCATCAGGTCGTCGAGCGTGAGTGTCCCCAGGTGGCGGGTGGCCGCCTGGTCGAGCTCGTTCCACAGCCGGTCCACCACCAAGGCTTGCAGCTGACCCGCCGGGCCGTCGGACGGTTCGACGTCCTCGGCGGTCGCGACGGCGATGATGTCGCTCAGTCCGATATCCCGCCGATTGCGCCCCAGCCGGTATCCACCGCGCGGGCCGCGCACACTTTCCAGCAGCCCTGCCCGTGACAGGCCCTGCAGCAGCGGCTCCATCCCGCGCCTCGCCAGACCGAGCCGGGACGCGATGTCCGCGGCGCTGACGGTCGCCGACCTGCCGCTGTGGAACGCCACATCGAGCATCACGCTGATCGCCACCATGGCCCGATCCCTGCGGATCAGCATTGTTCGACATGCCCCTCGATCACCCGGCGGAAATTAAACCACGATTGCAAATTGTGATACAGCACACGGATGACCAGTTCAGCGCCTGTCACCGAGTCGGCTGCCGCAAATTCGGTGCCTGATCGCATCCATGACAGCATCCTGGGCACGATCGGTGCCACACCTCTGGTGCGGGTGGCCCGTATCATCGCCGACGACCTGCTGATGGCCGACATCGTGCTCAAGCTCGAATTCTTCAACCCGCTCGGCTCGGTCAAGGACCGCATCGGCCTTGCCATGGTCGACGCCGCCGAGGCGGCCGGCACGATCCACCCTGGCCGCTCCGTTCTGGTCGAACCCACCTCGGGCAACACCGGCATCGCGCTGGCGTTCGTGGCGGCCGCGCGCGGCTATCGGCTGATCGTGTGCATGCCGGAGGGTGCCTCGATCGAGCGGCGCAAGATGCTCCGGCTGCTGGGGGCCGAGGTGCAGCTCACTCCGGCGCGCCAGGGCATGGCGGGCGCGATCGCGCATGCGGACCGCGTCGTCGCCACCACACCGAACGCCTGGATGCCTCGCCAGTTCGACAATGAGGCCAATCCCGCGGTGCACGAAGCCACCACAGCCGAGGAAATCTGGACCGACACGGCGGGGCTGGTGGATATCGTGGTCGGCGGAGTCGGCACCGGCGGCACGCTGACCGGCATCGCCCGCGCGCTCAAGCCGCGCCGGCCAGGTTTGCGCATCTACGCGATCGAACCGAGCGAGAGTGCCGTGCTGTCCGGCGACGAGCCCGGGCCGCACGGGCTGCAGGGCATCGGTCCCGGCTTCCAGCCGCGTGTGCTGGCCCTCGAGCTGATGGATGGCATCCTGCGCGTCAGTGAGCGCGAGGCGATCGCGGCGGCGCGTCGCTGCGCGCGACTCGAAGGCCTGCCGATCGGTATTTCGTCCGGGGCCGCGCTGCATGCCGCGATCGGCCTGGCGCGTGACCCCGCCAATGCCGGCAAGCTGATCGTCGCGATCGCCCCCTCGTTTGCCGAACGCTATCTGTCGACGGCGCTGTTCGCCGGGATGTAGCCGACCTATTTTGCCCGCATCGCCGCCACCACCACGGTGTCGAGCGCGCTTAGAAAGCGCGACCGATCCGCCTTGGTCAGCGGCGCCGGGCCGCCCGTGGTGGCGCCGATCTCCCGCAGATGGCGGCCGATTTCGCGCCCCGCGAGCGCGCCCCCGATATTGTCCGTGGTCCAGCGCTTGCCGTTCGAGGCGACCGCCTGGGCGCCTCGCGCGAGGCAGCGGGCGGCCAGCGGGATGTCCCCGGTCACGCACACGTCCGCCGCCGTGATGCGGTCGGCGATCCAGTCATCGGCCACGTCCGGCCCGTCCGGCACGGTGATCATGCGCACATTCGCCAGGCCGGGCGGACGAATGGGACGCGAGCCATTGGCGACCACATGCACCACCAGGCCCAGCCGAGTCGCTACCCGATACACTTCCTCGCGCACCGGGCAGGCATCGCCATCCACATAAATCTCGGTCATCGCAGCGTCGCCCTGTCGTCATTGCCGGCATCGTGCTTGCATCCGCCGATCTGCTGCAATCTGGCAATGAGGAATCTGCCTATGTCGCTTACCAACGCCGGCATCGACGGGGGTCGTTTGCTGGCCGACCTGTATCGCCTGCGCCAGATCGGCACCTATCTCACCGGCGTGCATCGCCCGACCTTGTCCGAAGTCGACATGCAGGCCCGCCACTGGCTGTGCGAGCGGATGCGTGACGCCGGGCTGGAGCCCGAGATCGACGGCATCGGCAACGTGATCGGCCGCGGCCGCGGGGAGGCGCCCCGCGTGCTGCTCGGCAGTCACATCGAGTCGCAGAACCACGCCGGCTGGCTGGATGGCGCGCTGGGTGTGATGTACGGGCTGGAAGTTGCGCGCACGATGACCGAACAGCGAGGCGGCGGCGTGGATGTCGCGGCCTGGGCGGACGAGGAGGGGCATTTCGGCTCGTTCCTGGGCAGCCGTTCCTTCGTCGGGGACGTGTCGGAGGCGGACATCGACGCCGCCCGCAATCGCTACACTGACCAGACCTTGCGCCAGGCCTTGGCCGACGCCGGGCTCGCCGGCCGTCCGCGAGCCCTGGTCGAGCCCGGCCGCTATCTTGGCTATCTGGAGGCGCATATCGAACAAGGCGACGCACTGGAGGCCGCCGGACTGCGCATCGGCGTGGTCACCGGCATCGTTGGCAACTGGACGTTTCGCATCTCGGTCACCGGCGTGCAGAACCATGCCGGGACCACCCGCATGGCGATCCGCAAGGACGCCGGCGTGGCGCTGGTGCGGCTGGCCACGGCCATCGAGCGTCGCTTTCCGGAAATTGCCGGGCCGCGCTCGGTCTGGACCGTCGGCCGCATCACTCTCTCCCCAGGCTCGCCGAGCATCGTGCCGGGCGCGGCCGAGATGATCTTTCAGTTTCGCGACGTCGATCCGGTCATCCTGGACGCCCTGCACGAGGCGTTGCGAGAGCTGGTCGCCGAGGCCAACGAGGGCCCGTGCGAGGTCACGCTCGAAGCCTTGTCCTGCACCATCCCCAAGGAGATGGACCCGGATTTTCAGGACGCCCTGGAGCGGGCGGCGGCGCGATTGGCGCCCGGGATGCACCAGCGCATGCCCAGCGGTGCCGGGCACGATGCCCAGCAACTGGCCCGGGTGATGCCGTCCGCGATGCTGTTCGTGCCGAGCATCGGCGGCATCAGCCATCACGTGGCGGAAAATACCACGGACGAGGACATCGTGCTGGGATGCGAGGTGCTGGCGGCGGCGGTCGGAGAGATTTTGGCGGGTTAGAGACGGTCCTGGCCGCTCAAGGTCAGATCGTCGCGGAGGCTACCGCCATCCCCAATTCTACCGGTCCGAGCCAGCCAGGCTGATAAGGGGTCAGCCGGCCGGCGGCGATTTCATCCTCCATATAGCTGACGAAATCTGTCGGTAGGCCGAGCAGATGCTGCGGCACCTCGTAAAGATTGTATGTCCACCATTCGACGGCGGCCAGGCGCTCGGCGATCTGGCCGTCGAACCGCGGCCTGATCAGGCGGGTGGGATGGCCCGCGAGAATGGAAAAGGGCGGCACGTCTTTGACCACAACGGCATGAGCGCCGATCACGGCGCCATTGCCGATGGTGACGCCATTGCGGATGAAGCTATTCAGCCCGATCCAGACGTCATGTCCGATCTTCGTCGTGCCGCGCTGGCTGTTGAAATGCCGCGCAATCGGCCGTGAGGAGCCGAGCGCCGTCTCCCAGCCGTGATGGTCGTTCACATAGCCCAGCATCGACGAAGTCACCCAGTCGGCCGGGTGCTCGTCCCAGCCGATCTGCACCCCGCGCGCGAACGAGCAGTAGCGGCCAATGTCGACATTCTTGAGCATGCCGCCATAGGAAGCACTGAACGCGCCGATACGAAAATGATTGGTGGGGGCGATCGTGGCTTGGACCACACACGGGGCTTCGACGGCAAAATCATCGAGCAGATCGAAGCAGCCTTGGAACGGCAGGCTGATGCCCCGTGCACGCACCCGTTTTTGCACGTTGGCATCGAACGATACGGGGATCAGCGCCATGACAATGTCGTCGCTCCGGAGCGTGAGGCCCCCGTCGACCTATCATAGTCAATAAATAATCGAAATGAATATCGCATCGTGAAGGCTCCGCCTTGACGCCTCACGCATCCAGAAACACCGGCATCGCCCCCGCCTTCACCGCGATCCCCTCGGCGGCCAGCGAGGCCAGCAACCAGGCCTCGTCCAACCGCAAATACCGCGCCAGCAGCCGCACATACACGCCCATGAACACCGGACCGTGCCCGTCGGACACCCCGTCATGCGTCGTGGTCATCGCATGCGCCAGCTCGTGCAGCACGCACCAGGACGGCGTTTGCGGCGGCAGACGGATCACCAGGCGCGACGCATCGGCCAAGCGGGTCCGCGCCTGCGCCGGCATCCGCTCGACGCTCGGCGGAAAGCGCAGCCCGGTCTCCGACCAGATGGCATCGACAAAGCCTTGCGCCGCCGCGAACGCCAGCAGGCTCGCGTCGCGCGGACCGATCACGCGATCCTCCCACGCATAAACGCGGCTGCGCTGCGCATCACGATCAGCCATTCAGGATAGCAATCCCCGCCCGGCGCCGCTCACCGGGCGGTTCAAATTCACCCGGTCGCCGGCGGCAAACCCGTTGCGGAACGCGGCATTCATCTGCCGGCCAGCGCTCCGCCCCGCCGACACCAGGCGAATGCTGGTCTCGCGAAACGCGTCGTCCACCACCCGGTGTTTCACCACCATCAGCGCCGACCCTGTCGCGCGCTGGGCCGCCACATGCGCGTCCCGCGCGCGCTGCATCTCCTCCAACCGGGCCGATACACGCGCCGCCATGCCGTGCTGAAAACTGGTCGACGCGGTGCGCAGCGCCAGGCCGCGCAGCCGCGGATTGGCAGCCCGGAACCCGCGCGTTTCAGTGGCGATCGCCCGATCGATCATCGCGAACAGATAACCGGCCAACGATGTGTCCGCCTCGAATCCGAAAAACACATAAAACGGGCCGGCCTCGCGCCGCGCCAGCCACACCTTGCAGTCGCAGAACCGCGCGATCGCGGTCACGCACCCGTCGATCGGGCGCCGCCGCTGGCCACCCACCGGCACCTCCAGCTGCACACATACCGTCGCGCGCACCTCGATCTCGTCCATGCTCAAGGCGTACCGTTCCAGCAGGCGCCCGACCATGTCGGCCGCCGACATCGCCTCCGCCTCGGTGCAGCCGTTGGACACCGTCTTGTCCGCCAGTGCCTTGATGCGCGCCTTCACGCGGGCAAGCTCGTTGATCTGGGTCACGCGTCGCTGCTCCCTGCCGAGTCCCGATCCATCATACCAAATCGCCACGGGTCGCCGAACGGGTTTGCGCCGAAGTCCTTGCAATCGAGTGTGTTTAGATATATCTTTAATTTCGATACAACGAAATACACTCAAAAAAGGACCCTCATGTTTCACAAACACCGCCATGAACGCGCTTATTCCGAACGGGGCGACCGCGAGGCACGCTTCGCTCATCCGCTGTTCGGCCGCGGCGGGCGGCACGGCCACGACCATCGCCCCAGCGGCCATGGTCGTGCCGGCGGGCGCATCGGCCGCATGTTCGACCACGGCGATCTGCGCTTCCTGATCCTGCATCTGATCGCGGAAAAACCCCGCCACGGCTACGAACTGATCAAAGCCATCGAGGAACAGGTCGCCGGCGCCTACAGCCCCAGTCCCGGTGTGGTCTACCCCACGCTCACCTTGCTGGAGGAGCTTGGCTACACCGTCGCCACCGCCGGCGAGGGGGCCCGCAAACTCCATTCCATCACCCCGGAAGGTCAGACCCAGCTCGCCGCCAACCAGCTGACGCTCGACGCGATCCTTGCGCGGATCGCCGAGGTCAACGCCAGCTACGGCGGCGGCCCCGCGCCGCAACTCGTGCGCGCCATGGAAAACCTCAAGCTCGCGCTGCGTCTGCGCCTGTCCCGCGGCCAACTCACCGAGGCGCAAATCCAGGCCGCCGCCGCCGCCATGGACGCCGCCGCCACCGCCATCGACCAAATCTGACAGGATCCCCCATGCTCTCCTCCACCGCCCGCGTCGCCACCACCGTGCCGCGCCGCTATCTCGGCCAGCTCTGCAAGCACTTCGAACATAAACTGCCCGTCACCCTCGCCGAACACGGCGGCCGCATCGCCTTCCCCTTCGGCACCTGCCTGCTGCAAGCCGAAACCGACACCCTGGTGCTGCGCGCCGAAGCCGAAGACCCCGATCAACTCACCAAAACCGAAGACGTCGTCGCCCGCCATCTCCTCCGCTTCGCCTTCCGCGAACCGCCGGCGATCGAGTGGGTGCGATGACATTTGGGGGTGGAAAGTAAGGAAGGGCTGGGCGCTCCCTTACCAACCCGCCCCCCAACAGTCACCGCAACCACCGGATGGCCGGCGGTGCGTGGAGGCGGGCATGGTGCGGGCGGATCGGGGAGTGGTGGCATGAGCAGCATCGAGGACGTTCGTTGGGACATCGTTCGTCGTCGGGAGGCGGCGGATTTTCTGTATGGCGTCGTCACCATGGGCATCTACTGCCTGCCGGGGTGTCCGTCGCCGTTGCCGCGGCGGGAGAATGTTCGTTATTTCCAGACCTGGTCGGCGGCGGAGGCGGCGGGATTGCGGGCCTGCAAGCGATGCGATCCCAAGGGCGAGCGGGCCGCGATCGGTCGGGCCGTGGTGGCCGACGCCTGCGCGCATATCGAGGCCGAGGCGACGATCCCTTCGCTGGAGGTGCTGGCGAAACGCTCCGGCTATTCGCGGTTTCATTTTTTACGGTTGTTCCGCGATATCACCGGCCTGACCCCGCGCAGCTACGCCGAGGGCGTCCGCGCGCGGCGCCTGCAGGCGAGCCTGGTGGCCGGCAGTCGTGTGGTGGATGCGGTGGCGGATGCCGGTTTCGGCTCGGAGTCCCGCGTCTATGAGGACACCGGCCGTCTGCTGGGCATGACGCCGGGTGCGCTGCGCCGGGGCGGGGCAGGGGAGACCATTCGGGTGGCGTTTGCCGATTGCCCGTTCGGCCGCCTGCTGGTGGGTGCTACCGACACCGGGGTGTGTTTTCTGGGCTTTGCCGAGCCCGATGACGCGCTGCTCGGCGATCTCCGTCGACGTTTTCCACGCGCCGCGCTGGTGGCGGGCGACGCCGCCTTGCACGACACGCTCGAGGCTGTCCTCACGTTCATCGAGGAACCGAAGGCAGCCCTCGCACTGCCCCTCGATCTGCGCGGCACAGCCTTTCAGCTGCGGGTCTGGGAGGCGCTGCGGCGCATCCCGCCCGGCGAAACCCGCAGCTATGGCGAGCTCGCGCGGATAATCGGCGCGCCGGCCGCGGTGCGTGCCGTCGCCCGCTCCTGCGCGGTCAATCCCGTGTCGCTGGCTGTGCCCTGCCATCGCGTGCTCGGCGCGGACGGGTCGCTTACCGGCTACCGCTGGGGTGTGCCGCGCAAGCGGGCGCTGCTGGACCGCGAGGCAAAAGCCCGCGCCAAGCTCTGACCGGGCTATTTCACCTTCGCCACGCGCAGCGCGTTGGTCGTCCCGGGCTGGCCGAACGGCACCCCCGCGATCACCACGATCTCAGACCCGTGCGGTGAGAGCCCTTCCTGCACCGCCAGGCGGGTCGCCTTGGTCACCGTTTCCGTCATCGAGTGCGCTTCCGGCGTCACCACCGCGTGCACCCCCCATACCACGGCCATCCGCCGCGCCGTCTGGTCTGACGGGGTCAGGCCCAGAATTGGCGCTTCCGGCCGTTCGCGGGCGGCGCGCAAGGCGGTGCTGCCGGACGCGGTAAACGCGCAGATGGCGCTGGCGCCGATGGTGTGCGCCACCTGGCGCGCCGCCGCGGCAATCGCGTCGGCCGCCGATTTTTCGGGCTCGGGGCGGGACGCTTCGATGATCCTGCGCCAGCCCTCGTCCTGCTCCACCCGGGCGACGATGCGGTCCATGATGTTGACCGCCTCATACGGATACTGCCCGGCGGCCGTCTCGGCGGACAGCATCACCGCATCCGCTCCATCGAACACCGCGGTCGCCACGTCCGACGCCTCGGCCCGCGTGGGGGCGGGGGCGCTGATCATGCTTTCCAGCATCTGTGTGGCCACCACCACCGGACGGCCCATCTGGCGGGCCGCGCGCACGATGCGCTTTTGCGCCAGTGGCACTTCCTCCGGCGGCAGCTCCACGCCGAGATCGCCGCGCGCCACCATCACCGCGTCCGACAAGGCGACGATCGCCTCGAGATTATCCAGCGCCTGCGGCTTCTCCATCTTGGTCATGATCCAGGCGCGGCCGGCGGCGATCTCCTTGGCCTCCGCCACGTCCTCCGGCCGCTGCACGAACGACAGGCCGATATAATCGGCTCCATGTTCCAGCGCAAACGCCAGATCGATGCGGTCCTTCGCCGTGAGGGCCGGGATCGGCAGCACCATGTCGGGCACATTGACGCCCTTGCGGTCGGACAGCGGACCGCCGGTGACCACCTCGGTCTCCAGATGATCGGGCCGCACGCGGATCACCCGCAGCCGCATCTTGCCGTCGTCCAGCAGCAGATTGGTGCCGATCGAGGCGGCCGCGATGATCTCCGGGTGCGGCAGGTTGACGCGCCGCACATCGCCCGGCGTCGGATTGAGGTCGAGGGTGAAAAGCTGCCCGGTCTGCAGCTGCACCCGCCCGCCGCCGAACGCGCCGACTCGCAACTTCGGCCCCTGCACATCGGCGAGAATGCCGATCGGCCGATCGAACTTCTTTTCCAGGTCGCGGATCATCGCGATGCGGGCGGCATGATCGTCATGGCTGCCATGGCTGAAATTCAGCCGAAACACATCCGCCCCCGTCTGGAACAGCCGCGCCAGCACCTCGGGCGTAGAGCTCGCCGGCCCCAGGGTCGCGATGATCTTGGTGCGGCGCCGACGACGGATTTTTTCGCGACTGGACATTCGGAGCTTTCGTTAGGTTACGAGTATCGCGCGGATATCATTCACGTTTGTCAACGTGGGGCCGGTCCGCACCAGGTCGCCGATGGCATCGAACAGCGAGTAGCTGTCATGAGCGCCCAATACCGCCCGCGCGTCGAGCCCGGCGGCGCGGGCGCGCGCCAGACTGTCCGGCGTGACGACCGCGCCCGCCGCATCCTCGGTGCCGTCGATCCCGTCCGTGTCGCCGGCGATCGCCCAGATGCCGGCGTCCCCCCCCAACGCGACGGCAAGACCCAGCAAAAATTCCGTGTTGCGACCGCCCCGACCCGCCGGGCCTCGCCCGATGGTCACGGTGGTCTCACCCCCGGACAGCAGCATGGCGGGGGCCGCCAGGGGATGCCCGTGGCCGCGCACCGAGCGGGCGATGCCAGCCATCAGCGTCCCCATCTGGCTGCTTTCTCCCTCCAGCGCGTCGCCGAGGATCATCGGCGTCACGCCCGCCGCCCGCGCCGCGTCGGCGGCGGCCTGCAACGCCATCGCGGGAGTGGCGATCATGCGTAGCCGCGCATGGCCAAGACTGCCCGGCTTGGGCGTCTCGTCCACCGCCGCTGCCAGCCGCGCCGCGACCGCGGGCGGGGGATCAATCCCATAGAGCCGCAGCAGATCCCGCGCGTCGGCAAACGACGTCGGGTCCGCGACGGTCGGGCCGCTCGCGATCACCGCCGGGTCATCCCCAGGCACGTCGCTGATGGTCAATGTCTCGACGCGCGCCGGCGCCGCGGCCGCCGCCAGGCGACCGCCCTTGATCGCCGACAGATGCTTGCGCACCGCGTTCATCTCGCTGATCGAGGCGCCGCTGGCCAGCAACGCCGCATTGATCGCCTGCTTGTCGGCCAGCGTCAGGCCAGGGGCGGGCAGCGCCATCAGAGCCGAACCCCCGCCCGAAATCAGCGCCAGCACGAGATCGTCCGGCCCCAGCCCATGCACCGCCGCCAGAATACGCCGCGCCGCCAGCTCGCTGTTGGCATCGGGCACCGGATGACTGGCCGCCATCACCTCGATCCGCTGGGTCGGCACCACATGGCCATAGCGCGTCACCACCAGACCGGACAGATCGACATCCGGCCAGGCCTGTTCCACACAGGCCGCCATCAACGCCGCCGACTTGCCGCACCCCACCACCACACAACGACCACGCGGCCGCTCCGGCAAATGCCGCGCCAGCATCACACGTGGGTCGGCCGCCGCCACGGCTGCATCAAACACCGCACGCAACACCCGCCGCGCCGCGTCATCGCTCCACTCCATCCGCCACTCCTTCGGCTCATGCCGATCGGCGGTGGGATGGGGCAGTTGAAGTAAGGAAGGCTGGGCGCTGCCCAGACCCGCAAAGGGGCGAGCCCCTTTGATCCCCTGGTGTTAAGGGTCTTTGGAGAAGAGGGATGAGGCGGAGCTCGCGGCCCCTCCTAAGCCCTCTTCTCCAAAGACCCTTGAGTCCTCGGGGTCCAGGGGCTTGGCCCCTGGCGGGTCTGGGCAGCGCCCAGTCCTTAGCTTCCTTCTACGGCTCCACCCCACCCCCGATGCGCATCAGGCGATGGGAGTATGGCGAATGGGTGCCGGGTGCGCCATGTAGGGGGGAGAACAGGAGGTTTGCATGCCCGACATTGACCCTGCCACCACGACCGAACTTGAGGCGGCGGCGTTTCGCCGTCTGGTGGAGCATTTGCGTGAGCGGACCGACGTGCAGAACATCGATTTGATGAATCTCGCCGGTTTCTGCCGCAACTGCCTCAGCCGTTGGTATCGCGAGGCGGCCGAGGCGCGTGATGTGCCTTTATCGGACCCTGAGGCGCGCGAGATCGTCTATGGGATGCCTTACAAGGAATGGCAGGCGCTGCATCAGACGCCGGCGACGCCGCAACAATCCGCGGCCTTGGCCAAGTCGCATCCCGGCCATTGACCCGGCCTGACCGTATCGCTACTCCCGCGCTCCCATCAGTTGCAGGAGGCGCGCATGGACCTTGATGCCAGCGGACCGGAGAAGGTCGAGGAGCCCGCCCAGTGGGGCAACGTGGCCGGCGACCGGCTGCGCAGCCTGATCGAGCGCATCGAGCGGCTCGAGGAGGAGCGCAAGTCGCTATCGAGTGACATCAAGGACATCTATGCCGAGGCCAAGAGTGCCGGCTTTGACGTGAAGGTGATGCGTCAGCTCATTCGCATCCGCAAGCAGGAGCCCGCCGAGGTCGAGGAGCAGGAGACGCTGCTGGATGTGTATCGGCGTGCGCTGGGGATGTGATGTGGCTGGGTGCGAGCGCCGTCAGGTTGATTGACGGGCTTTGGCTTGCGCCCACCGCTCGCGCAGTATTTCGCTCAATTCGCTGCGACCGATTGTGAACCAGTCTGGGATGAACAGACTGCCTGAAAATGTTCCGATATTTGGGGCGTTTACATATATGCCAAAAAGCTTTTTAAAACCTCTCTGCTGGAATCCATCAGAAATTGAAGTGATCCGCTCCCATCGAACGGTATATTTTATCCAAGATTGTTTATAAACCAGCGAATTCGAGCTAATTTTTATATACTGCGAACCTGGAATTGCTAACCCAAATACCCAAAGAGAAAAAATTAACATAAAACAAGAAAAATAAATGTGAAATAAATTATTTTGATCCGAAAGATATTCAACAATAGAAAATATCATAAAAATGAACCCTATTATTATACTAGAAAATATAGATCGGGATCTAACACGATATATTATTTCATTTTCTAATTTTTTGTATGGCATTGCTATCTTCTTAAACTTTCCAATGCGTCCGCATATTCCCGCATCACCAGCGGCCGCCGAATCTTCTGCGTCGCCGTCAGCAATCCATTCTCAATCGTGAACGCCGGCACCACGGCATGCCGACGCACCCGCTCCGTCACCGACAGCCGCTTGTTCACCTGACTGACCGCGTCCGCCACCGCGATCTCGTCAAACCCCTCATTGGCCACCACCAGCGCCACCAGCCCGCTGCGGCCCTCCCCGATCACCATCGCCTGCGCGATCGCGGGCTCCGCGACCAGCAGCCCCTCGATCCGGGCCGGGGAAATATTCTCCCCGCCGGACAGCACGATCATGTCCTTCTTCCGGTCGGTGATGGTCAGGTACCCGCCATCGTCGAGCGTGCCGACATCACCCGTCGCCAGCCACCCATCGCGAATCGTAGCCGCGGTCTCCTCCGGGCGCCCCCAATACCCGTCCATCACCAGATCGCCGCGCACCAGAATTTCGCCGTCCGCGGCAATGCGCACCTCCACCCCCGGCAGCGTGCGCCCCACCGTCTCGATGCGGGAGGCCTCCGGCGGGTTGGCCGCGATCACCGGGCCCGCCTCGGTCTGCCCATAGCCCTGCATCATGTGGATGCCGAGGCCCAGAAAGAACCGTCCAACCTCCGGCTCCAGCCTTGCCCCGCCCGACATCAGCGCGCGCAGCCGCCCGCCAAACCGCGCCCGTACCTGGCGCCGCACCAGTCGCTCCAGCAGCGGGTCGATCAGCCGATCGAGCAGACTGACGGGCAGCCCTTCGGCGCGCCGCTGTCCCACCGAAATGGCCCGAGCAAACAGCTTTTGCCGCCATGCCGGCTCCCGTCCGACCTGTCCCAGCACCCGCGCGCGGATCACCTCGAGGATGCGGGGCACCATGGTCATCACCGTCGGCCGCACGCTCAGCATGTCCGCCGCCAGATGTTCGACGCCGCGGGCGTAGACGATCTCGGTGCCCACGCTCAGCATGAAAAACTGCCCGGCTGTATGCTCGAAAGCATGCGACAGCGGCAGGAACGACAAATACGTCTCGTCGCGCAGATGCAGCGGCCGGATCAGCTCGAACGCGCCGGTGAGATTGGACAGGATGGCCCGGTGCGGCAGCATCACGCCGCGCGGCGTGCCGCCGGTGCCGGACGTGTAGATCAGGCAGGCCAGCGCGCCCGGCGGGATTTCGCCCGCTTCGGCGGCGATGTCGTCCATGCTGCGATCATCGTCCAGCGCCGCCCAGTCGAGCACCCGCACCCCGGGGGCGGCGAACGGCTCCATGGTGACGAGAAAATCCAACGCGCCGGCTGCGGCCACCCGCGCCGCCAGTGCCGCCGTCGACACGATCGCCACGCGCGCGCCCGAATCGCGGATGATGTGCGCGTGGTCGTCGATCGTGTTGGTCACATACGCCGGCACCGGCACCGCCCGGATCGCCATCAACGCGGTGTCGCAGATCGGGTATTCCGGCCGGTTCTCGGACACGATCATGACCCGATCGCCAGCGCTGACCCCGGCGGCGCGCAGCCCGCGCGCGAGTGACGCGGCGCGCCTGCCAAACGTGCCCCAATTCGTGCTCTGCCAGGCCCCGTCTCGAAACGCCCGCAGCATCGGGCGGGTCGGCTGGCGGCGCGCCAGGTCGAACATCATGGCCGCCAGATTGGGCCATTTCGGATACGTCTCCAGCCCCGCCTCCCAATCCGACCGACGCGTTTGGCGTCGACCCTTTGACGTTCCCCCCGCTTAACTTACATCAGGGAAGACGACCAGCAGGATAGGATGACTATTTCATGCCCGACGGACATGCGAGTGCCGCCGCACCTCACGGTGCCAACGATGCCGAGCTGCCCACGTGGGACTTGAATGACCTCTATCCCGGCCCCGATAGCGGCGAACTGGCCGCCGACCTCGATCGCGCCGAGCAGGCCGCCCATGCCTTCGAGAGCGCCCACCTTGGCCGCCTCGGCGCCATGCACGGGTCCGACCTCGCCGTCGCCATCGCCGAATATGAACGCATCGAGGAAGTGCTGGGACGGGTGATGTCCTACGCGCAGCTGCTGTTCAGCGGCGATTCCAACGACCCCGCCATCGGCCGCTTCTACCAGTCGATGAGCGAACGGGTCACGGTGATCTCCAGCCACTTGATCTTCTTCGCGCTCGAACTGAACCGCCTCGACGACGCCGTCCTGGAGCAGAAGCTGCGCGACCCGGCGCTCGCGCATTGGGGCCCTTGGTTGCGGGACCTGCGCGTGTTTCGGCCGCACCAGCTCTCCGACGAGCTGGAAAAGCTGCTGCATGACAAGGAAGTGACCGGCCGCTCCGCCTGGTCCCGCTTGTTCGACGAGACCATCGCCGCCCTCCGCGTTCCCCTCGGCGATGAGCAGCTCACCGTCAGCGCTGTGCTCAACAAGCTGTCCGACAGCGATCGCGCGGTGCGCGAGGCCGCCGGGCACGCCATCGGCAAAGTGTTCGCCGACAACATCCGCCTGTTCGCTCTGGTCACCAACACGCTGGCCAAGGACAAGGAGATCGTCGACGGCTGGCGCAAATATCCGCGCCCCGGCAGCTATCGCAATCGCTCCAACATGGTCGAGGACGAGGTGGTCGACGCGCTGGTGACCGCGGTCACGTCGGACTATGCGCGCCTGTCGCATCGTTACTACCTGATGAAGGCCAAATGGTTGGGCCTGGACAAGCTCCAGCACTGGGATCGCAACGCGCCACTGCCCGGCGACGATGATCGCGAGGTGTCATGGCCGGAGGCGAAATCCCGCGTGCTCGCGGCCTATGGCGCGTTCTCCCCGGAACTCGCGGACGTCGGCGGCCGGTTCTTCGACCACCCCTGGATCGACGTGCCACCCCGCCCCGGCAAGTCGGGCGGCGCCTTCGCCCATCCCACCGTGCCCAGCGCGCATCCTTATCTGTTGCTGAACTATCACGGCCGCACCCGTGATGTGATGACGCTGGCGCACGAGCTGGGCCATGGCGTCCACCAGGTGCTGGCGGGCGATCAGGGCTACCTGATGGCCGGCACGCCGCTGACCCTCGCCGAGACCGCCAGCGTGTTCGGCGAGATGCTGACCTTCCGCGCCATGCTGGACGCCGAGCGCGATCCCGCCCGTCGCCGCATCATGCTGGCCGGCAAGGTCGAGGACATGCTCAACACGGTGGTCCGCCAGACCGCGTTCTACTGCTTCGAGACGCTGCTGCACGACGAGCGCCGCGGCGGCGAGGTGATGGCCGAGCGCATCGGCGAGATCTGGCTGCAGGTGCAGACCGAAAGTCTCGGCCCGGCCTTCAGCTTCGACCCCGAATACAGCGTGTTCTGGGCCTATGTTCCGCACTTCGTGCACTCGCCGTTCTATGTCTATGCCTATGCCTTTGGTGACTGTCTGGTGAACGCCCTGTACGGCGTGTTCCAGTCCGGACATCCCGGCTTCCAGGCCAAATATCTCGATATGCTCAAGGCTGGCGGCACCAAACGCCACAAGGAACTGCTGGCGCCATTCGGTCTCGATGCCTCCGACCCAGCCTTCTGGCGGCGCGGGCTCGACGTGATTTCCGGCTTCATCGACGAGCTGGAGCACACCCAGTGAGCGATGAAAAATCCTCGCTGTTCGGCGAGTTCAGGCGGTTTGCCCGCACCTCCGGCGCGGTCGGTGGCATCGCCGCCCGCGTGGTCGGCGCGCGCGCCTTCGGCATCAAGACCGATCGCGCGGGGCATGCCGAGGATCTGAAAGTCATCCTCGGTGGCCTCAAGGGGCCACTGATGAAAGTGGCACAGTTCCTCTCCACGGTGCCCGACGCGCTGCCCGCGGAATATGCCGCCGAGCTCGCGCAGCTGCAGGCCAACGCGCCGGCTATGGGCTGGGCCTTCGTGCGGCGCCGCATGAGCAGCGAGCTGGGCCCGGACTGGCAATCCCGCTTCGCGAGCTTCGGTCAGGAGGCGGCGGCCGCCGCCAGCCTCGGTCAGGTGCACCGCGCTCGGCTGCATGACGGCCGCGACGTCGCCTGCAAGCTGCAATATCCCGACATGGCCAGCACGGTGGAAGCCGATCTGCGCCAGCTCAAGCTGGCCATGGCCGTCTATCACCGCATGGACGGCGCCATCCAGCAGGAGGACATCTACAAGGAGCTCGCCGAACGGTTGCGCGAGGAGCTCGATTATGTCCGCGAGGCCGCCCAGATGCGGCTCTACGGGATCATGCTCGACGGGGTGCATGGCGTGCATGTGCCGGTGCCGATCCCGGAATACAGCACCAACCGGCTGCTGACGATGAGCTGGCTCGAAGGCCGCGCGCTGATGCGCCGGCTGGAGGAACAGCCGTCCCAGGAGGAGCGCAACCAGCTCGCCGAGGCATTGTTTCGCGCCTGGTACGTGCCGTTCTATCGCTACGGCGTGATCCATGGCGATCCGCATCTCGGCAACTACCAGGTGCGCGCCGACGCCAGCGTCAATCTGCTCGATTTCGGCACCATCCGGGTGTTTCCACCGACCTTCGTGCGCGGCGTGATCGACCTCTACGAGGCCGTCCGCGACAATGATGAAGAGAAGGCCCACCACGCCTACACCAGCTGGGGCTTCACCGGCATGACCAAGGAGAAGATGACCGTGCTCAATGAGTGGGCGCATTTTCTCTACGAGCCACTGACCCAGGACCGCGTGCGCCGCATCACCGACAGCGACGATCCGCAGTTCGGCCGCGCGGTCGCCGAGCGGGTGCACGCCGGCCTGAAACGCACCGGCGGCGTGCGCCCGCCGCGCGAGTTCGTGCTGATGGACCGCAGCGCGATCGGCCTTGGCAGCGTGTTCCTGCGGCTCGGCGCCGAGCTCAACTGGTCGAAATTGTTCCAGGAACTGATCGCCGATTTTGACACGCAGACGCTGGCCGATCGCCAGGCGACCGCCATCGCCCAGGCCGGCGTTCCCGCCGTCGCCTCGGCTGCCTGATCCCGTGACCGCGCGGCCAGCCGGGCAGGGCGCCCGGCTGGCGACTGGCGTTGGCGTGATCGCCATCCTGCTGTGGGCGGGGTTGGCACTGCTGACCGTGCAAGCGCGCGGCATTCCGTCGTTCGAGCTGCTGGGCCTGACCTTCGCGGTGGCGTTCCTCGCCGGCGTTAGCGTGCTGGCGGCGCGCGGCCGGGCGGCCTTGGCCGAACTGGCGCAGCCATGGGCGCCCTGGCTGGTCGCCTTCGTCGGGATCTTTTTCTACCACGCGCTGTATTTCTACGCGCTCGCCGCGGCACCGGCGGCGCAGGCGAGCCTGATCGCCTATCTCTGGCCGCTGCTGATCGTGCTGCTGTCCGCCTGGGCGCCGGGTGCGGCCGGTGGTCGTGGCCGGGCGCTGGTCGGCGCCGTATTCGGCCTGGCCGGCACCGCCCTCATTCTCAGCCAGCGGGCGACATTGTCATCGACCGATGGCTCGCTTGCCGGTTACGCGGCGGCGTTCGGCTGCGCCTTTGTCTGGTCGGGCTACTCCGTGCTCAACCGGCGCTTTGCCAGCACCCCCAGCAGCATGCTGGTCGGTGTCTGCGGCGCCGTCGCCCTCGCCGGTGGCCTGTGCCACCTGGCGTTCGAGCCGGCCACGATCCGCCCGGACACCAGCCAGTGGCTTGCCGTGCTGGCGCTCGGCATCGGCCCCACCGGGCTCGCCTTCCTGGCCTGGGACCATGCCACCAAGCACGGCAGCCTGCCGTTGCTCGGCGCGCTGTCCTATCTGGCGCCGTTGGTCTCGACATTGCTGCTGGTCGCGACCGGCGCCGTCACGGCGACCCTACCGCTGCTGCTCTCCGCCCTGCTGATCATCGGCGGTGCGGTGATCGCGACGGGGCTCCGCACCCGCTGACATCGCGGCTCACGCGGATTTTAGCGAGCCGCCACAGAACTTTACCCGCCGTCGCAGCTTAGCGATTTCGTAATGTTCACCGTGTCCGTCGGCCCACTCTGTCCCGCTCCGGATCGCCTGCGCCCCCCGGTGCGCCGGACCCTGCGCCTCACCGGCCTGATGCTCGCATTGGCTACCCTGTCCGGATGCGCATCCTTGGTCTCGGCCACCACGGCGGACGTGGCCGGCATCGCCGGGGCCGGCGCCGCCACTGCCGTCACCAAGGATGCCGTGGTCGCCACCGGTATTGGCCTGGGCATCGCGGCGGCCGCCAACGCCGGCCTCGGCTATGCCGAGCGCCGCGTGCACGGCGCCGAGCAGGACGAGATCGCCGCCATCGCCGGACCGCTGCCGCCCGGTGGCGTCGCCAGCTGGAGCATCAGCCACCGCATTCCGCTGGAGGACGATGAGCACGGGCAACTCTCGGTGATCCGCGATCTCGGCAATGCCAGTTTCGTATGCAAGGAGATCGTCTTCTCCGTCGACGCCGGCAAACAGCCTGACGCGCCCACCAGCCGCGCCTTCTATACCGCCACCGTGTGCCGTGATGGGCAGACCTGGAAATGGGCCAGCGCCGAACCCGCGACCGAGCGCTGGGGCGCGCTGCAGTAATGCGCGCGGGTCGCAGGCGCCTTCGCCGGCTGCTGCCGCTGGCCGCCGCTACCCTGCTGGCCGGCTGCAGTTCGATCGCGCCCATCGTCGGCGTGGTCAGCGGTGCCGTCGCGGGTGGGGCCACGGCCAATCCCGCGGTCGGCTTCGCAGTCGGCGTGGCGGCTGCCGCGGCATCCGACATCGCCGTCAAGCATATCGGCCGTACCCGCCAGCAGACCGAACAGGATGCCATCGCCGCCATCGCGGGCGACCTCGCTGTCGGCGCCACCGCCGAGTGGCGGGTACGCCATGATATCCCGATCGGCAACGAACACGGCCGGCTGATGGTCGTCCGCCTGATCGACAGCCCCCTCGCCCCCTGCAAGGAAATCGCCTTCTCGGTACAGGACGGCCCCCCCGAGTCCCCAGCCCCGACCTACAGCGCCACCATCTGCCACCAACATGACGCCTGGAAATGGGCCACCGCCGAACCCGCGACTGAGCGCTGGGGCAATCTGCAGTAACACCGGTTGGGTTTTGGCATTGGTTAAGCAAGTAAGCCGGGCGCGGCCCCTTTGCGGGTCTGGGCAGAGCACAGCCTTCCTTGCTTCACCAGATGCCAAACCCCAATCGGTGCCATCGCGGACTGATCTCCCCTTGCGTCGGCGACGTGTCCGCGGGCATGGTGCGGCGTTGTCCCGGGGCAGTGGCGTCCCGCGCCTCTCCCGTGAGCATGAAAGGAATTCCGATGCGCCTGGCGGTGCTGAAGGAAAGAAGTGCGTTTGAAACGCGTGTGGCTGCCACCGCTGAGACGGTGAAGAAGTTGGTCGCCCTCGGTCTGTCCGTCACCGTGGAAACCGGTGCCGGCCTGGCGTCCGCGGTGTCTGACGCCGAGTATGCGGCGGCCGGGGCCGAAATCGCCCAGGACGCCCATGCGGCGTTGAATGGCGCCGGCATCGTGCTGGCCGTGCAGACACCGCAGCCAGCCGAGCGGGCGCTTATGGCGCGCGGCACCTTGCTGTTGTGCATCGCCGGCGCGTTGGGCAATCCGGATCTGGTGGCTGACCTGGCCACGGCCGGCATTGATTGTGTCGCTATGGAGCTGCTGCCGCGGATCACCCGCGCCCAGTCGATGGATGTGCTGTCCAGTCAGGCGAACCTCGCCGGCTATCGTGCGGTGATCGAGGGGGCCGCGGCGTTCGAGCGCGGGTTCGCGATGATGATGACCGCGGCCGGCACCGTGCCCCCCGCCCGGGTGTTCGTGATCGGCGCCGGGGTGGCGGGCCTGCAGGCCATCGCGACCGCGCGCCGGCTCGGCGCCATCGTGTCCGCGACCGACGTCCGGCCGGCCGCGAAGGAGGAGATCAAGTCGCTCGGCGCCACTTTCGTCGGTGTCGAGGATGAGGAGACGGCCGCCCAGAAGGGCGCCTACGCCAAGGAAATGAGCGACGCGTTCCGCCAGAAGCAGGCCGAGCTGATGGCCACCACGATCGCCAAGAACGACATCGTCATCTGCACCGCGCTGGTGATGGGCCGCAAGGCGCCGGTGATCGTCACCGCGCCGATGGTGGAGGCGATGAAGGCCGGCAGCGTGATCGTCGATCTTGCCGCCGAGGCCGGCGGCAATTGCGCGCTGACCCAGCCGGCCAGCAGCACCGTCACCCCGAATGGTGTGCGGATTCTCGGCTGGAACAACTGGCCGGGTCGCATCGCCGTCGCCGCGAGCTCGCTCTATGCCCGCAATCTGCTGACCTTCCTCACCACCTTCTGGGACAAGGACGCCAGCGCGCCCAAGCTGCCGGACAGCGACGACATCATCAAAGGCGTGCTGCTGACCCGCGCCGGCGCCGTCGTGCACCCGCAATTCCTGCCCTCCCAGGCCGCCTGACCCTCCGGAGCCATGCGATGAACCCCTCCCAACTGGCCGAACAGGCCGACCAGATTGCTGCCCGCGCGGCGGCCCTCGCGGCGGCCGCCCGCACCCTCGGCGTCGCCGCCGGGCCGGTGGCCGAGGCCGTCGAACCCTTCGTGTTTCTGCTCGCGGTGTTCCTGATGGCCTGTTTCGTGGGCTATTACGTCGTGTGGAACGTCACGCCGGCGCTGCATTCGCCGCTGATGGGCGTCACCAACGCGATCAGCTCGGTGATCGTGGTCGGCGCGATGCTGGCGACCGGCCTCGCAGTGTCCGGCTGGGCGATGGGATTCGGCTTCATCGCCGTCACCCTCGCCAGCGTGAACATCTTCGGCGGCTTTGTCGTCACCCGACGAATGCTCCAGATGTTCAAGAAGAAGGTGAAGTAGCCGACTATGTCAGCCAGCATCACCGCCTTCGCCTATCTCATCGCCGCCGTGCTGTTCATTCTGGCATTGCGCGGCCTCTCCAACCCCGAAACCTCGCGTCGCGGCAATGTGATGGGCATGGCGGGCATGGCAATCGCCATTCTCGCCACCCTGGTGCACGCGCACATGTCGGTCGCCGGCATCGGTCTGATCATACTCGGCATGGTGATCGGTGGCGGCATCGGCACCACGGTCGCCCTGCGCATCCAGATGACGGCGCTGCCGCAGCTGGTCGCCGCGTTCCATTCGCTGGTCGGTCTCGCCGCGGTATTCGTCGCCGCCGCCGCCTTGAACGCGCCGGAGGCGTTCGGCATTGCCGGGCCGCGCGGCATCTATCCCGAGAGCCTGGTCGAGATGTCGCTGGGCCTTGCGATCGGCGCCATCACCTTCTCCGGCTCGCTGATCGCGTTCGCCAAGCTGCAGGCGTTGATCAAGGGCAATCCGGTCACCTTTGCCGGGCAGCACAAGCTCAATCTCGGGCTCGGCATCCTGTTGCTGTTGCTGATCGTGTGCTTCGTCACCACCGGCAGCCAGCTGATCTTCTGGCTGATCGCGATCCTGGCGGTGGCACTCGGGTTCCTGCTGATCATCCCGATCGGTGGGGCGGACATGCCGGTCGTCGTGTCCATGCTGAACAGCTATTCCGGCTGGGCGGCGTGCGGCATCGGCTTCACCATCCAGAACCTGGCGCTGATCATCACCGGCGCGCTGGTCGGCGCCAGCGGCGCCATCCTGTCCTACATCATGTGCAAAGGTATGAACCGCAGCATCATCAACGTGCTGCTCGGCGGCTTCGGCACGGATAGCGGCGGCGGCCCGGGGGCGGACACCAGCGGCCTCGATCGCACGGTGAAGTCGGGTGCTGCGGAGGACGCCGCCTTCATCATGAAGAATGCGTCTAAGGTGATCATTGTGCCTGGCTACGGCATGGCGGTCGCCCAGGCGCAGCACGCGCTGCGCGAGATGGCCGACGTGCTGAAGAAGGAAGGCGTGGAGGTTAAATACGCCATCCACCCGGTGGCCGGCCGCATGCCCGGCCATATGAACGTGCTGCTGGCCGAGGCCAACGTGCCGTACGACGAAGTGTTCGAGCTCGAGGAGATCAACAACGAGTTCAGTACGGCCGACGTGGTGTACGTCATCGGCGCCAATGACGTGACCAACCCCGCCGCCAAGACCGACCCGAAATCGGCGATCTACGGGATGCCGATTCTGGAAGTGGAGAAGGCCGGCACGGTGCTGTTCGTCAAGCGCTCGATGGCGTCGGGCTATGCCGGCGTGGACAATGAACTGTTCTTCCGGCCGAACACGATGATGCTGTTCGGCGACGCAAAGAAGATGACCGAGGAAATCGTGAAGTCGCTGGGCTGAGCACGCGGCAGGGCTGAGCACGCGGCAGGGCTGGGCATCACCCAGCCCTGCGGGTTCAGTAATGCTCGTGACGTCCGTAGCCGTAGCCACCCCGATAGCCAGATCCATAGCCAAAGCCGCCCCCCCCGATCACCACTTCAGGCGTCGGCGCGTAATAGGCTGGCGCGTAGGTATAGGCCGGTCCGCCATAATAGGGGCCGGCCGGATAGGCGACGCAGCCTGACAACGCCAGCATGGCGATCGCGGCGACCGCCGCCACAAGGCGTGCGCCACCTCTACGGGCCGCGGTTTTCTCGGTGATCATCATGGGATGCAGTGCGGGCATGAAACCCTCCTGTTCGAGGCATCTTCACAACATGTAGGCGTTGTTTGCGGCCATTCCGTGTCCTGGGTGGGGAGAACGCGCCACCTTGCCAACAGTTCATTCCATGGCGAGGACAGCGGTCGCGGTTTGGCCATGTTTTCCGCGCAGCTTGATGGGCAAAACGCGGCGATCGAGACGCTGCGACGATATGACAAGGACCAAGACGATGCGGCACGATCACTCTCTGTTTCGCCTGACCGCCGCCACCGCCGTTGGCGCGCTGTTGCTCGGTCCGCTAAGCGCCGCTTCCCAGGCGCAGCAGGCCGATGCCGCTGTCGCCGGCGATCCGCCGGCCCGCGTGGGACGGATCGCCCGCCTCTCCGGTGCCGTGTCGTTCCATGCCGCCGATCAGAGTGACTGGCAGGCGGCCCCGCTGAATTACCCGGTGATCCCCGGCAATGCGCTATGGACCCAGCCGGGAGCGACCGCCGACCTCGAGGTCGGACCCGCCCGCCTGTCGCTCGACCAGACCACCGAAGTGGCACTCGACACGCTCGACGACCACACGCTGGCCGCGACCGTACCGCAGGGCGAGCTGTTCCTCCGCATCGACGCGGTGCTGCCCGGCGACGTGTATCAGCTGCACACCTCGCGCGGCGTGGTCAGCATCAGCCAGCCCGGCCGCTACGAGATCGCGGTCGGCGACGCCACGCACCCCAGCAGCGTCACCGTCGTCGATGGGGCGGCGACGATCACCGGTCCCGACCTCACCCTGAATGTCACCGCGCGGCAGACCGCCGACATCACCGGGGGCGAAGCCAATGGCGGGGCGCCGCTGCAGGCGACCGTCGGGCCCGAGGTGAATGACCCGTTCCTGACCGGCTTCCTCGCCCCGGCCTCGCCACCGCCGCGCGCGCTCTACACCCCACCGCCGGTGGTTGCCGAGATGACCGGCGGCGAGGTGCTGGGACAGGTGGGCATGTGGCAGCAGGCGCCGGACTATGGCGAGGTCTGGTATCCGCCGGTCGCCGCCAGTTGGGTCCCGTATCGTGAGGGCCATTGGGCCTATGTCGAGCCATGGGGCTGGACCTGGGTGGATGACGCGTCGTGGGGGTTCGCGCCGTTCCATTATGGCCGCTGGGTTCAGGTCGGGCCGCGCTGGGGCTGGATCCCGGTCGAGCGCGGCTACGCGCCGCAGCCCGGCCTCTATGCCCGTCCGGCTTATTCTCCGGCCCTCGTCACCTTCATCGGCCTTGGCGCCGGCGTCGCCGTGGGGGCGGCCATCGGCGCCTCGGTCGGCTGGATTCCGCTTGGCCCGCGTGAGCCGTATTATCCGCCATATCGCGCCAGCGACGCCTATCTGCGCCGGGTGAACGTGGCCAGCGTGCCGAACGTCACCACGATCCGCACCACCAACATCACCAACGTCACCATCAATAATTTCGCCAACCGACGGGCGGTCACCGTGGTCCCAGGGACCGCGATGGCCGCCTCGCAGCCGATCGCCGCCCGCGTGCAACCGTCGAGCCAGCCGTTCCTGGCGGCGGCACGCCCGGTTGCGACCGTGCCGGTTCGCCCGACAACGGCGACCTTGGGTGTCACGCCTGCCGTGGCGCGCCAGTTGAATCTGCCGGCGGGTGCGACGGCGCCCCGTCCGGTGGCACCAGGCCCGGCGATCCGAAATCCGGCGATCCGCGCCCAGGCGATCGACCCCGTGCGCCCGATCGTCCCGCCGGCGGCCGAGGCGCCTCGCCTGCCCACCGTGCAACGACCGACGGCGACACCAGTGGTGCCCCGCCCGCCGGAACCGACCGCGCCGCGCGCGCTGGAAACGCGCCCTTCCGCCCCCGCGATCGTTCCGCAGCGCCCCGAACCGTCGCATATCGAGCCGCCACATGCCGCTCCGCCGGTGCGCGCGCCGGAGGTGGCTCGCCCCGCGCCAGTGGCACCGCGACCGGCACCTGTCGTTGAGCGAGCAGCGCCACCGCCGCGCGCGCCAGAGCGCGTCGCGGTCCCCGTGGCGCCAAGGCCCGCGCCGCCGCGCGAGGCTCCCAGGGAGGCTCCGAGGGAGGCTCCGAGGGAGGCTGCCAGGGAAGTGCCGCATGAGGCGCCGCACCCGGCCCCCCAGGCCGAGCACAAAACCTGTCCCCCAGGCCATCCGACCTGTTGATCAGGCGGGGTCAGGTATAGTTGAGCCGCAGGCCCGGCACGTCCCAGTCGCTATCGGTCCATGCCATCCGCGCGAGCTGGCCGACGCCTGACAAGGTCACGAACGCGGTGCGCAGATCCGCACCGCCGAAGCAGATGTTGGTGGTGCTGGGATCGTCGAACCGGACCACCCGCAGCACCCGCCCATCGGGCGAGATCACCGTCACCGCGCCGGTCACCAGGGTGGCGACGCAGATATTGCCGGCGGCGTCGACCTTGAGGCTGTCGAACATCTGATAGCCGCCGAGCCCCGCCACCAGCCGTCCGCCATGCGGCGATGTCGGGCGCTTGGCGGCCACGCCCGGCCGCTCCAGATCGAACGCCCATAGCCGCGCCGTCTGGGTTTCCGCGACATAGACGGTGCGCCCGTCCGGTGACAGGCCGATGCCGTTCGGCGTGAGCATCGGATAGGCCACCTCGGTGATGAAGCTACCATCGGCGCGTGCGTAGTAGACGCCGCCGAAATCACGCTCGCGGGCGCGGGTCTTGCCGAGATCGGTGAAATAGCAGCCGCCCTGGTCGTCGAACACGATGTCGTTGGGGCCGCGCAGCGGGTGTTCACCACAATGCTCATACAGCAGTGACACCGTGCCCGTGTCGGGATCGACGCGCTCGATCCGGCCGCCGGCATAGTCGGCCGGCTGCAACCCGACGCGCAGGCGACCATCCTGCTCATGCCAGTCAAAACCGCCATTATTGCACAGATAGAACGCGCCGTCCGGGCCGATGGCGAGGCCGTTCGGGCCGCCGCCAGGCGTCGCCAGCACGCGCGCATCACCGCTCGGCCCCACCACGCTCACCGTACCACGGGCGATTTCGACCAGGGCGACCGAGCCGTCTGGCAGCCACACCGGTCCCTCCGGAAATCGTAGCTTTTCCGCAATGATTTTGGGAGTGTTCATCCGCTATCCTCCTGCCGGCCACGAGCCGACATCCGATGTCGTCATCTCAAAAAGAGCAAGCGCCGATGCGTCGACGGCCGTACGACTGACCCGTGTCCCATTCCTATGCCTGGATCGCCGGCAGCGGGACGTATGACGTCGCCGCGCAATGGTACGATGTCACGCTCGGCGGCGTGGCCAGCAGCGCGCCCGGCGCCAGCGACGCCGCCAGCATCGCCGGGGGTGCCGGCGCCGGCTTCATCCTGGTCACCGGGCCGGGCAGCGCCGGCAGCCTCGCCTTCACCGGCAACACCAGACTGGCCGGTGCCTTCAGCGCGACCACGGTCACCCTGGGGGGGAGCACGCCGGCGGCGCTGGACATCACCTCGGGCAGCCTGGCGGCCGGCTCGCTCACCGTGCTGTCCGGGACCTTGCAGATCGATGGCGCAGCCGCCTCGCTATCGATCAGCGGCACGCTGTCGGTCGCCGCGGGCGCCATCCTGGCGACCCTCAACCAGGCCAACGCCCAGCTTGGCGCCCTCGTGCTCGGGGGCGGCACGCTGCAGGTAGACCCCACCGCCACGCTGGAGCTCGGCACCGCCGGCGGCGCCACGTCCGGCGTGCTCACCATCGATGCAGGGGCGACCTTGGTCAGCAATAATGGCGTCATCGATCCCGGCGTCACCCTGGCCGGCAGCCTGCTGGCCGCATCAGGCACCACGTCCCTGTTCGGCGCGATCACCGGCGCCGGCAGCCTCGCGATCGGCGCCGGCGCCACAATGTTCGTCGGCAACACGATGGCGGGAAGCCTCAACATCGCCTTTGCCGGTGCCGCGGGCACCCTGGTGATCTATGCCCCCGGCGGCAATGTGCCGCCCGTGATCACGGGCTTTGCCGCCGGCGACGCGATCGATCTGTCCGGTCTCATCGGCACCGAGCTCGCGGACAATCCGGCAACCGGCACGGTCACCTTGTCCGAGGCCGGTCTGGCGGTCGCGACGCTGGATGCGCCAGCGCTGGTCGGCACGCTGATCGCGACGCCTGACGGCGTCGACGGCACGCTGATCCGGCTGGCCGCTGGCAGCATCACCACCGGCGGCCAACTCGCCGCCGGCACCACCAGTGCGGACCACTACAGCTGGATCGCGCCCGCGGGCGGGATGTGGAACGCGCCGGCCAACTGGAACGATGGCGCCTCGCCTGCCATCCTAGCGGCGGGCACCAAGGACATCGTCACCATCGCCGGCCCGACCGGCAACAGCATCGCCCTGGTCGGCGGCCCCGGCAATTCCGCGAGCCTGACGGTGACTGGCAATGTCGCTTTGTCCGGCAATTTTGCTACCGGCGGCCTGTCGCTCGGCGGTGCGGCCGGCACCGGGACCCTGATGGTGCTGGCCGGTGGCACCCTGTCCACCATGTCGCCCAGCCAGATCAACGGCACGCTCGACGTGATGGGGGCGGCCGCCCTGCTCACGGTGAACGGCACCATCGCGATCGGCGCCGCGGCGGCCGGATTGCCACCCGCCGCCGCCGCCGTGCTGGATGGCGGCTATCTCAAGACGCATCTGCTGTATCTCAACGCGGCGAGCGTCACGGTCGATGCCTCGTCCACGCTGGAGGTCGGCACGCCCGGCAACGCCGCCGCCGGCGCGCTGACCATCGACGGCGGCTATACCGTCACCAGCACCGGCGGCACCATCGATGCCGCGATCATCGACAAGGGCACCCTGCTGGCCAGCAGCGGGGTTACCAGCCTGTTCGGCGCGGTCACCGGCAGCGGCGTGCTGCGCATCGGCGCCGGCGCCGTTTTGTTCGCGCCCGACGGGATCGCCAGCACGGCGACGGTGAGCTTTCTCGCCAGTACGGGAACCTTGACCCTGTATGCCGGCGTCAGCGGGTTCGCGGCCTCGATCGCCGGGTTCGCCGCCGGCGACGCGATCGACATCTCCGGTCTCGCGCTGACCTCCGCCATCTTCACCGCCACCAATGCCAGCAAAGGCGTGCTGACGCTGGCCACCGACGGCCAGACCGCCCTGACCCTCGCACTCACCGGCAGCTACGCCGGCCGCAGTTTCCAGACCACGCCCGATGCGGTCGACGGCACGCTGATCACGCTCGCCGCCGGCAGCAGCGGCGCGGGCGCGCTCAGCAACGGCACCACCGCGGCCGACAGCTATCGCTGGAGCGCCAGCAGCGGCGGCGATTGGGGCACGGCCAGCAATTGGGCGGACCTGACCACCGGCGCGTCGCCCGCCATCATCGCGCCAGGCAGCGCCAATCTGGTCAGCATTGCCGGACCCGGCAGCGGCACGTGGCTGCTCAGCGGGCAGGGCAGGGCGGCGAGCCTCACGCTGGCCGGCGATCTCGCGATCACCGGCCGATTCGCGGCGGGGCCGGTCACCGCCGCGACCACCAGCCTCGCCGTGGATGCCGGCGGCACGCTCGCCGCCACGTCCATGACCGTCGCCGCCGGCACCATCGATGTCAGCGGACTCGGCGCGTTGCTGACCATGAGCGGCACGCTCACCCTCGGTCCCGCCCCCCTCGGCGGCGCCCCGCCGGAGCTGTTGGCGGCCAACCAGGGGCTGATGGCGGTCGGCGGCCTGGTGCTGAACGGCACGACACTCGGTGTCGATGCCGTGTCTTCGATCGAGGTGGGTACCGCCGGTGGCGCCGGCGCCGGCCTGCTGACCATCGACGCCGGTGCGATGCTGACCAGCAACGGCGCCAGCGTCGACGTCGCCGTGCAGGACAGCGGCACGCTGCTCGCCGTCAGCGGCGTCACCGGCCTGTACAGCGACGTCAGCGGCCCCGGTACGCTGGCGATCGGCAACGGCGCCACCTTGTTCGTCTATGGCACCATCGACAGCGCCACCACCATCCTGTTCGCCGGCAGCAGCGGCCGCCTGGTGCTGAATGCCGGGACGAGTGTTGTTGCCGGCACCATCGCGGGCTTCGTCTCCGGCGATGAGATCGACCTCATCGGCGCCAGCCTGTCCGGGGCCACACTGAATGGCACGATCTTGTCGCTCACCCAGGACGGCAGCACACTGGCCACCGTGATTTTCGCGAGCCCGCCGGTGACGGCGAATTTCCAGGTGTTGCCGGATGGCGTCGACGGCTCACTGGTGCGCCTCCAGAACGCCCCGTGCTACGTCGCCGGCACCCGCATCCTGACCCCTGACGGCGAGCGCGACATCGCCACGCTGCGACCCGGTGACCGCGTGATGACCCTCTCCGGCCGAGGCCCGCCGGCGCGCGCGATCCGCTGGATTGGGCGCCGCCACATCGCGATCGCCACCCATCCGGATCCCGATCATGTCCGCCCGATCCGCATCGCACCCGGCGCGCTCGGCCCGGGCACGCCGCATCGCGCGTTGCTGGTGTCACCGGAGCATGCGCTGTTTCTGGCGGGGGCGCTGATCCCCGCGCATCTGCTGCTGAACGGCGCCACGATCACGCGCGACCAGCGCCTGCGCGAGGTCACCTATCTGCATATTGAGCTCGACGCGCATGACGTGGTGCTGGCCGAGGGCGCGACCGCCGAGAGTTATCTCGACACGGGCAATCGCGGGGGATTTGCGAACGGCTCCGTGGATCACCGCGTGTCCGCTGACGCACTGGCGATCTGGGCGCGCGATGCGTGCGCTCCCTTGGTGCTGTCGGGGCCGCCACTCGCGGCGGTCCGCGATGATCTTCATCGCCAGGCAGTCGCACTGGGCTGGCGCGTCAGCTGCGATCCGGACCCTTGCCTGCTCGCGGACGGGGTTGTGTATCGGCCAAAAAATACACAGGAACTCTATCGATTTTCGATTCCACCGGCCGCCCGATCGGTTTGGCTGCTGTCACGCGTCGCGATTCCGGTGGATGACGACCATCGTCGCCTGGGTCT